>FLNY01000117.1_pt1 | contig 110634 bp, 96 predicted proteins | sample 1140381 | NCBI WGS metagenome assembly FLNY01 (sample SAMEA3878172, study PRJEB12797) | bioreactor metagenome | biome: Moose rumen | place: Sweden | collected 2011-10 | reverse complement strand
ACTCAAGTTGGACCGCACCCCCATGTCGATGATCAATGGGTTCATTGACAATCAGGTGCTGGGATTCGAGGGCTTTGCTACCGGAAACATGTCGGTGGTGGGCTCGCTGGAACGCCCCGATGTCGACGGTGTGCTCCAGTTGGATTCTGCCTACCTTGTAAGTGAGCCCTACGGCATCCGTATGCGGTTCACGGAAGACCCCATCAAGGTGGAGGACAGCCACATCGTGTTCGACAATTTCAATATGTACGGCTATAACGACAGTCCGCTCCGGCTGAATGGGACGCTCGATTTCTCCAACATTCAGCGCATGTCGATGGATGTCCGTATGGTGGCCCGCAACTTCCTGCTTGTCAATTCAAAGGAGACCGAGCGGTCGGAAGCCTACGGAAAAGCCTATGTCAACCTGTTTGCCACGCTCAGGGGACAGCTTAGTCAGCTGAACATGCGTGGCCGGCTCGATGTGCTGGGCACCACCGACCTGGGCTATATCCTGCGCGACAGCCCACTTTCCACCAGCAACCAGCTGGAAGAGTTGGTCCAGTTCGTCAATCTCAGCGACACCACCCACCAAGTGGTCAGTCGACCGCCGCTGGTTGGATTCAACATGGACCTCTCGGTGAAGATCGACGAAGGGGCACATGTGGAGTGTGCGCTCAATCCCGACCATTCGAACTACATCGATGTGATTGGCGGCGGCGACCTGCGCTTGCAATATAATCCCGTCGACGACTTCCGCCTTACCGGCCGCTACACCCTTTCGAGTGGTGAGATGAAATACTCGCTGCCCATCATTCCGCTGAAGACCTTCACCATCCAGGACGACAGTTACATTGAATTCAGCGGCGATCCGATGAACCCCACGCTGAACATTACCGCCACCGAGCGCACCAAGTCCAATGTGAGCGACGACAGCGGTCACGGCCGTACGGTTGTGTTCGACTGCGGCGTGGTCATGACCAAGACGCTGAACGACATGGGACTGGAATTCATCGTCAATGCACCTGAGGACCTGACGGTCAACAACCAGTTGGCAATGATGAGCAAGGAGGAGCGCGGGAAGATTGCCGTGACCATGCTGACAACAGGCATGTACCTTGCCGACGGCAACACGAGTGGGTTCACCATGAACGCCGCCCTCAGTGCATTCCTGCAGAGTCAGATAAACAACATTGCCGGCAATGCCCTCCGCACGCTCGACTTCAGTTTCGGTGTGGACAACTCAACCTCTGCCAGCGGCAGCCTGCAGACCGACTATTCGTTCAAGTTTGCCAAGCGTTTCTGGAACAACCGGCTCAATGTCCAGGTCGGCGGCAAGGTGTCTACCGGCTCGGAGGTGGAGAGCCAGAACCAGAATCTGTTCAACAATGTCATTTTGGAGTATCGTCTGAACAATGCGGCCAGCAAGTATGTCAAACTGTTTTATGAGCGCGACCGCTACGACTGGCTGGAAGGCAATGTGGGCGAGTATGGTGCAGGTTTCGTATGGAAGCGGAAGGTGGAACATTTCAAGGACCTGTTCCGTTTCAAGGAGAAGCCCATGACCATGCCACGCCCTGAGAAGAGAGATTCCGTAAAGCCCGATACGATAAAAGTACAGCCCAATGAACCATAACCATCCATACCGTTTTCTCTCCCTGCTGTCAGGCTTGATGCTGTTGCTGTCGGCCTGTTCGTCGGTCAGCCAAGTGCCCGACGGCGACAAGTTGTATGCCGGTCTGAAGCCGATTAAGTACGAGAACTACGAAGCCAACGACCATGCCACTGCCACGAAGGAGGAAGTGGAGGCCTCGGTGGCGGCTCCTCCCAACGGCTCCCTGTTCGGCAGTTCCTACTACCGCAGTCCTTTCCCCATGCGTCTTTGGATATGGAATGCCTTTGCCGGTTCCGAAAGTGGCGTGGGCAAGTGGCTGAAGAAGTCGTTCGGCAAGGCTCCCGTCCTGATGAGTCAGGTAAATCCCAGCCTGCGCAGTTCCATTGCCCGTGAGGTTTTGCTGGAGAACGGCTATTTCCGCGGCTCGGTGACGCACGAGGAGGTGGCACTGTCGAATCCGAAGAAGGGAAAGATTGCCTACACCGTGGACATGGGACACCTCTTCACGCTGGATTCCATCGCCTACGATAACTTCCCCGCCGAGGCCGACAGCCTGATCCGCACTTCGCTTGCCGAGAGTAAGCTGCACCGCGGCGACGGTTTCTCCGTGTCGGCATTGGATGCCGAGCGCAAGCGTGTCAGCCTCCTGCTACGCAACAACGGCTATTACTATTACCAGCCCTCCTACGCTTCCTACCTTGCCGACACGCTGGCAGTGGACGGGAAGGTGCAGCTTCGGCTCCAGATGGCCAACGATGTGCCGCGGCAGGCATTGCAGCGATGGTACATAGGCAAGGTGGATGTCAATTTCCGCAAGCGGATGATGGAACCGCTGAACGATTCTCTGAAGCGCCGGCGGTTCATCATTCACTACAACGGGCGCCGTTCGCCCATCCGTCCCAGGGTTGTCATGCGCGATGTCAAACTCCGCAGCGGGCAACTCTACAGCTATGAGAATTACCTGCAGTCGGTCAACAAACTGACTTCCAACGGGTTGTTCAGCATGGTCGACTTCACCTTTACGCCGCGTGATACCGTCGGTGCTTCCGACACGCTCGACCTGCGGTTGAACTGTGTCTTCGACAAGCCCTACGACTTCTATGTTGAAACCAATGTGAAGGGGAAGACCAGCGGCCGTCTAGGCCCGGGACTGGTGGTGGGCTTCTCAAAGCGCAACGCCTTCCGGGGCGGTGAGAAACTGGATGTGAACCTGTGGGGTTCGTATGAATGGCAGATAGCCCACAAGCAGCAGACGGAGAGTTCCAAGCTGAACTCCTATGAGTACGGTCTGGATGCCTCCGTGGAGTATCCGCGACTCGTGTTGCCCGGATTCCGCATCCGCCGCCGGTTCTTCACCACGCCGACCACCACGCTGCGGGCCTCGTTCGATGTCATCAACCGTGCCCGCTATTTCAAGCGCCATGTGGTGTCGGGCGAATGGACTTACAAGTTCCAGCTCTCGGCAAAGTCGCTCCACGAGTTCACACCGCTTTCCATACAGTATGACTACATGCAACGCACCACCGCAGAGTTCGACCGTCTGCTGCTGGAGAATCCCTATCTGAGCGTAAGCATGCGCGACCAGTTCATCCCCAAGATGCGTTACACCTACACGCGCACCAGTCCAGCCACCTACCGCAATCCCATCTTCTGGCAGACGACGGTGAGCGAGGCGGGCAACATCCTCTCGCTGGGCTATATGGTGGCTGGCAAGAAGTGGTCGGAACGGGACAAGACCATGTTCAAGAACGCCTATGCGCAGTTCTTCAAGATAGAGTCCGACTTCCGCAAGACATGGACGCTTACCGAGAAATCGCAGCTGGTGGGTCACCTTGCCGTGGGTTTCCTCTTTTCTTATGGGAACTCCACTGCCGCACCTTACAACGAACAGTTCTATGTGGGTGGTGCCAACAGCATCCGTGCGTTCACCATCCGCTCCATCGGGCCGGGTGCCTATGTCGCTCCCAACACGCAGTTGTCGTACATGGACCAGACGGGCGACATGAAATTGCTGGGCAACCTTGAGTACCGCTTCCCGCTGTGGGGCAGCCTCTACGGTGCGCTCTTTGCCGACGCGGGCAATGTCTGGGCCCTGCATTCCAACGACTATCGTACCGCTGCCAAGTTCAAGATGGGCAACCTCCTTGACGAGACGGCCACGGCAACGGGCTTCGGCCTGCGCTACGACCTCGGCTACTTCGTCATCCGGGTGGACTGGGGTTTCGGGCTCCATGTTCCGTACGAGACCACCAAGTCGGGCTATTTCAACATTCCCTCGTTCCACGATGCGCAGAGCATTCACTTGGCTGTGGGGTACCCCTTCTGATGGACAATGACCAATGACCAATAACCAATAAACATTAACTAATAAACAATCAACTAACAGCGTATGAAACCAACATTATTTCTCTTAGCAGCCGGCATGGGCAGCCGCTACGGCGGTTTGAAGCAGCTCGACGCACTGGGCCCCAACGGCGAGACCATCATGGACTATTCAATCTACGATGCCATACAGGCCGGCTTCGGCAAGGTGGTATGGGTCATCCGGAAGGACTTCGAGGAGCAGTTCCGCACGCAGATCCTGTCGAAGTATGAGGACAAAATTCCCTGCGAACTGGTGTTCCAGGGCCTGGATGCCCTTCCAGAGGGGTTCAGCGTTCCCGAGGGCCGCGTGAAGCCGTGGGGTACCAACCACGCCGTGCTCATGGGCAAGGATGCCATCAAGGAGCCGTTCTGCGTCATCAACTGCGATGATTTCTACAACCGCGATGCCTTTATGGTCATCGGCAAGTTCCTCTCCGACTTGCCCGAAGGTGCCAGAAACCAGTATGCCATGGTCGGTTTCCGCGTGGGCAACACGTTGAGCGAGAACGGAACCGTGGCCCGTGGCATCTGCTCGACCGACGCCGAAGGCCATCTCACCACCGTGGTGGAACGCACCGAAATCAAGCGTGTGGAAGGTTCCGTGTGCTACAAGGACGAACAGGGTGAGTGGGTGGCAGTGCCCGACAACACACCTGTGTCCATGAACATGTGGGGCTTCACCCCCGACTACTTCGAGCACAGCGAAGCTTACTTCCGCGAGTTCCTCTCCGACGAGAAGAACATGCAGAACCTCAAGGCCGAGTTCTTCATCCCGTTGATGGTGAACAAACTCATCAACGAGCAGACTGCCACCGTCAAGGTGCTCGACACCACCTCCAAATGGTTCGGCGTGACCTACGCTGCCGACCGCGAAGCCACCGTGGCACGCATCCAACAACTGGTGGACGAAGGCGTCTATCCGGCCAAACTCTTCTAACACGGAACCCCTTTTGAACAGGGACTTTCCGACCCGTTTTGCAACTGAGCCCCAAACGCATTCCGTTTGGGGCTCTTTCGTCGTCCGTTTGGGCGGCAGTTGCACCGCGTTTGGAGCCAAAACGGAAAACGGGTGTTGAACCGTCATTTTTCAGATGGCGGAAACAAATCGTAAGGAAGGTTTGCAGGCGACATCGTTTTTTTGTATTTTCGCACTTAAAATGAGTTGTTGAATGAAATGATATGAACATAGACATCCTTACAACCGACCAGCTGGCGCAGATGAACGCCCTCATCGACGGCGCCGAACACATTGTGCTGTGCTGCCACAAGTCGCCCGACGGCGATGCCATCGGTGCCTCCCTGGCATGGTGGAACTACCTGACCGACATCCGGGGAAAGTCGGCCGACATTGTCGTTCCCGATGCCTTTCCCGACTTCCTGCAATGGCTGCCCAACTCAGAGAAGGTCATCCGCTACGACCGCAAGGCCGAACAGGCCGCCGAACGCTTTGCACAGGCCGACCTCGTGTTCTGCCTCGACTTCAACAGTACCAACCGCCTGAGCGAGATGGAGCCCCTCCTGCTGGAATGCAAGGCCACGCGCGTGCTCATCGACCACCACATGGGACCCGACATCGAAGCCGGCCTGTGCATCTCCCAGCCGAAACTCAGCAGCACCTCGGAGATGATTTTCCGCATAATATGGCAGATGGGGCACTTCGCGCAGATGACAAAGAAGATGGCCGTGCCCATCTATTGCGGCATGATGACCGACACGATGGCCTTCACCGTCAACTGCAACGACCCCGCCATCTACTTCGTCCAGAGCCTGTTGCTCACCAAGCAGGTGGACCGTGAGAAGGTACACCGCCAGGTATACAACAACTACAGCCAGTGGGCAATCCGCCTCCGCGGCTACATCCTGTACCAGCGCATGCAATACCTGAGCGACCTCCATGCCGCCTATTTTACCATCACGCGCGAGGACATGAAGCGTTTCCACTTCGTCAAGGGCGACGCCGAGGGACTGGTCAACGAGCCGCTGCGCATCAAGGGAACTCGCCTGAGCATCTCGCTGCGCGAAGACGACCGCAACGACAACCTCGTGTGGGTCAGCCTCCGCTCCGTGGGCTCGTTCAACTGCCAGCAGATGGCCGAGCAGTTCTTCAACGGCGGCGGACACTTCAACGCCAGCGGCGGACGGCTGAACTGCTCCGTCGAAGAGGCTGAGCAGACCGTGCGCAACGCCATACAGGCTTTTGCCGAACAACTCAGGCAGTAAACAACCGGTAATTCCCCTCTTAAGATAAGAGGCGATGGGGGAGTCATGACACTCTTTTAGGCAAAGCCAATCGGTTGCATCCCTAAAAATCGTTAATACAACGGCCGAAACCGTGCGCAATCAAAATCAAATGCCTACCTTTGCACCACAAATACAGAAAACGATGAAACAAGTAAAATATGCTATGCTCCTGCTTGTGGTCTTCTCCACACTGACCGCCTGCAGGCACCATGAGACCTATGCCGACAAGAAGAAGAAGGAACGCTCGGCCATCGTGGAATACCTCACCACCGAAGGTATCAAGGTCATCAGCGAGGATGAGTTCAAGGCCAACGGCTATACCACCGATGTCAGCCAGAACGAGTTTGTCCTCTTCCAGGGAAGCGGCGTCTACATGCAAATCGTCCGCGAAGGATGCGGCGAGAAAATCCAGGACGGCGAGACCGTCACCGTGCTCTGCCGGTTCACCGAGACCAACCTGCTGACCGGGGAGGTAATCCTCTCCAACGAGGTGTTGCTCTACTCCTCGATTGTCGACAAGATGACCGTGACCAACACCTCCGGCTCCTACACCGCATCGTTCATTGCCGGGCAGAGCGTGATGTACTCTACCTATGGCACGGCATCCGTGCCCTCAGGATGGCTTGCACCCCTGCCGTATGTCAAGATTGGACGCATCACCCAGGAAGGTGAGGACATTGCGAAGGTCCGCCTGATTGTACCCCACACGCAGGGACAGTCGGCAGCCTCCTCTTCGGTCTATCCCTGCCACTACAGCCTGACCTTCGAACGCGGAAGGGAATAGTTAAAACATTTTGAAAAGTAAACAAGTGGACAAGTGAACAAGTAGTCCCATAAAGCATTTCCATGACACTCATCAAATCCATATCCGGTATCCGCGGCACCATAGGAGGCCCCACCGGTAACACCCTCAACCCGCTCGACATCGTAAAGTTCACCACCGCCTATGCCACCTTCATCCGGCGGCAGCATCCCGACGGCAACAACCAGATAGTGGTGGGCCGCGATGCCCGCCTTTCCGGCGACATGGTGCGCCATGTGGTGTGCGGAACGCTCACGGGCATGGGCTTCGATGTGCTTGACATAGGACTGGCCACGACGCCCACCACCGAACTGGCCGTGAGGTTCACGCAGTCGGACGGCGGCATCATCATCACCGCCAGCCACAACCCCCGACAGTGGAATGCACTGAAACTGCTCAACAGCGAGGGCGAGTTCCTCACTGCCGCCGACGGCGAAGAGGTGCTGGCCATTGCCGAAAAGGAGGACTTCAACTATGCCGAGGTCGACCGGTTGGGCCACTACCGCAGCGATAATACCTTCGACCGCCGGCACATCGAGAGCGTGCTCGCCCTGTCGTTGGTTGATGTGGAGGCCATCCGTGCGGCAAGGTTCCGCGTCGTTGTCGATGCCATCAACTCCGTGGGCGGCATCATCCTGCCGGAACTCCTGCGGCAACTGGGCGTGGAATGCAAACTGCTCAACGGCGAACCCACGGGCGACTTCGCCCACAATCCAGAACCGCTGGAAAAGAACCTTTCCGGCATCATGCAGGAGATGCGCAGCGGCAACTACGACCTCGGCATCGTCGTCGACCCCGATGTAGACCGCCTTGCGTTCATCTGCGAGGACGGTACGATGTATGGCGAGGAATACACGCTGGTCAGCGTGGCTGACTATGTGCTCCGCCACACGCCCGGCAATACCGTGAGCAACCTCAGTTCCACCCGTGCCCTGCGCGATGTCACCGAGCGCTACGGATGCACCTACAGCGCGGCTGCCGTCGGCGAGGTGAATGTCACCACCAAGATGAAGGCCGTAGGTGCTGTGATTGGCGGTGAGGGCAATGGCGGAGTCATCTATCCCGAAAGCCATTACGGACGCGATGCCTTGGTGGGTATAGGACTCTTCCTGTCGTTGCTGGCCAAGAGTGGGATGAAAGTATCTGCCCTGCGCCGTACCTTCCCCGACTATTTCATTGCCAAGAACCGCATAGACCTGACCCCTACGACCGATGTCGATGCCATTCTCGAACGCGTGAAGGAACGCTTTGCGGGTGAACAGATAAATGACATAGACGGCGTGAAGATCGACTTCAAGGACAAGTGGGTACACCTGCGCAAGTCGAACACCGAGCCCATCATCCGCGTCTACAGTGAGGCGCACACCTTTGCCGAGGCCGACGCCCTGGGCAAGGAACTCATGGACATCGTGTTGCAGATGCAGTAGGCAACAATCTTTGCACGGCATAAAGGAAAAGTCCCCCCGAACAGTATGTTTTTTCAGTTCGGGGGGACTTTGCCGTTAAAGACGACCGGCCGCTATGGGTCGAACACCTTGCACTCGTAGCCACTGCTCTGGAGCCAGTGGAGTGCCTCGGGCAGGGCATAGCGGAGCTTGTCGATGCTCTTCAGGGAGTCGTGGAAGGTGATGATGGAGCCGTTGCGGGTGTACTTCCGGACATTGTCCACGACATCCTCTGCCGTCATCCACTTTGAATAGTCGCGCGTGACGACATCCCACATGATGACATGGAACTCCTTGGTGAGCCAGTAGTAGACGCTGAAGCGCATCAGTCCGTGCGGTGGACGGAACAGGTTCGACTTGATGAGCAGGTTGGCACGGAAGGTATTCATCAGGTAGGTGGAGGTCCAGTGCTTGAACGAGCCCAGGTGATGGTAGGTGTGGTTGCCCACACGGTGTCCGTCTGCAACGATGGCTTCATAGAGTTCGGGATGTTTCTCCACATTCTCACCCACCATGAAGAAGGTGGCCTTCACGCCGAACTGGCGCAAGGTGTCGAGGATGAACGGGGTGGACTCCGGTATGGGGCCGTCGTCGAAGGTGAGATAGACCGCCCGCTGGTGACGGTCCATCCGCCAGATGGCCTTCGGGTATATCCAGCGCAGGTAGGACGATGGCTGTTCTATTAGCATTTACTCGTCGTAGAAGGTCCCTCCACGGTTTTTGTATGCCTCCATGTACTTGTCCATCGCATCCATCTGCTTCTGAGCCAGTTCGGCATCAATGTCGGCAGTGGCCTCGTTGATGCTGCTCAGGATGTAGAACTCGCGCAGGCACTGCGACATGGACAGGGCAAACTTGCTGTTATCGAGCGAGAGATAGAAGATGAGGTATTCGCTGGAATTCTTCCAAACGGCGTTGATGTATTGCTTGGCCTTCTCGGTCTTTCCCAGTTGTCCAAAGGCCTTTGCCATGTCCAGTCCGCCTCCCACATAAGTGAGCGGCAGGTTCTTGGCCGGCAGTTCCTCTTCCGATTTCTTCAGTACGGCGAGTGCCTTGTTCTCCTTGCCTTCCTCGATGAGCTTGAGCGCCAGCGTGGCCATGAGCTGCCGGTGGGTGTAGCACATGCGCTTCACGGTTTCATCGAGATAGATGCCCTCGGTATTCACACCGCCGTAGCGGAAGCGGTTCATCACATTGTTGTAGGTTTTTTCGGTGTCGAAGTCCTTGATGCCCGCAGCCTTGGTGTTGAACGGTGTGATGCGGTCTACCAGTCCTTCACGGATGAAGTTGTCGCCGAGGTTGAGGTAGTTCTCCTGTCCCACGCTGATGGCAATGTACATGGGTCGCGTCCAGTTGCTGTTGGCCAGCATGTCCAGGAGCATCATGTCCTGCTTGTAAAGCATGCGCTTGCCGGAGAGCGAGATGGGCATCTTCTCTGGGATTTCTTCCGTGGGGATGAGCATACCGCTCTTGCGCACGGCCTCCTTGTCGATGTAGAGGTAGACGGTGTCGGTAGGTATGAAGTGCTGGTCCGGATCGTCGGAAAGTATCCAATGCTTCATGATGTTCTTGATGTCGAAGGGATCCTCTCCATATTCGGCCTTGGCTTCCTCGGGATACTGTTGGTAGAGTTTCAGTACCTCGTTCTTCATGTCCGGCCGTACGGGTACAGCTTCGTTGGTGCCGGACTCATACTGAATGCGTTTCCATGAGATGGGCAGTGATGGGCTGTCGTAGGCCGGGCGCTTCATCTGGTCGATGTACCAGTCGGTTTGCAGGTAGGAGAAGTTGCAGACACGCGTGTCGGTGCGGAATCCCTCCACATCCAGGTTGTACCAGAGCGGGAAGGTGTCGTTGTCGCCGTTGGTGAATATGATGGGACATCCTTCGTCCTGCAGGCTCATCAGGTAGTTCTGTCCGAAATCACGACAGGTATAGCGTCCGCTGCGGTCATGGTCGTCCCAGTTCTGCGAAGCCATCTGAATGGGAACCAGCAGACAGGCCAGGGCCACGACGATGGCTGTTGCCGTATTGTCCAGTTTGAGGTATTTCTTGACGATGCTGAGCAGTGCCAGTACACCGAGTCCGCACCAGATGGCATAGGCATAGAATGAACCTGCATAGGCATAGTCGCGCTCTCTGGGTTGCGAAGGTGCCTGGTTGAGGTAGAGGACGATGGCAAGACCCGTCATGAAGAAGAGGAAGAACACCACCCAGAACTGCCTAATGCCACGCTTGCCGCGCCAGGCCTGCCAGAAGAGTCCGAGCAGTCCGAGCAACAATGGCAGGCAGTAGTAGACATTGTGCCCCTTGTTTTCCTTGAGTTCCTGTGGGAGTCGGTCTTGGTTTCCGACGAGCATGTTGTCGATGAACTTGATACCCGTCACCCAGTTCCCGTGTTCCACTTCGCCGTGTCCCTGTATATCGTTCTGCCGTCCGGCGAAGTTCCACATGAAGTAACGCCAGTACATGAAGTTGCATTGGTAGGAGAGGAAGTAGTAGATGTTGTCGAACTGTGTCGGCACCTTCACCATCTGTTCCTCGTCACGGCCCTTGGTGGGCTGATAGTTCCAGCGTGGTAGGTTGATGAGCCCTCCAAGGATGGGGCGGTAGTCCGGGTCGGGAGTGGCCATCCAGTCTTCATACGACTGAGCCCGCTGGGCATCGTGCATTCTGGGGAAGAGCATGTTCTGTGCGTAAACATACTTGTCCTTGGTCTGCACAATGAAGTATGAGTCTTTCTCGCTGGGATCTTTCTTTTCTTTCCGCTGCCAGACGGGTGCACCCTTTGTGCGCTTCGGCTTCAGGTAGTTGCCGTATTCCTCCCAAACCACATCGGATGTGTAGGCCGGACCGTAGAGTAGTGGGGTCTCGCCATACTGCTCGCGGCTGAGGTAGGTTCCCAGTGTGAAGATATCCTCCGGGGAGTTCTGGTCCATCGGAGGGTTGGCAGCCGAGCGGATGACGATAACTGCGTAGCTGCTGTAGCCTATCATGATCATAAGCAGACAGCAGAGAATGGTGTTCTTGACGCGGGCAGTAATGAGTTGGGCACACTTCTGATTGCTGAGCGCAGTTCCGAGCAAGGTCAGCAGCACCACTCCAATGAAGACGGACTTCCATCCGTAGCCTACAAATGGAATACCCAGGAGGGTGATGGCCAGCAAGAACAGGAAGTTTTGCAAGCCCTGTCGGTTATCGAGATAGGTGGTGTAGATGGCTGCCGCCATGGTAAGTACCAGCAGGATGATATAGACTATCACACCAGTGTTGAACGGCATGTGCAGGGTATTGACAAAGAGCAGTTCGAAGAATCCGCCCACCTTTACAATGCCTGGCATGATGCCATAGAGCACACCGGCTATGATGACACAGGCAACGGCCAGTGCCAGGAGCGAGCCTTTTGTCTCGATGTTGGGAAATTTCCTGTAGACGAATACCAGGACGATGGCCGGGATGCAAAGCAGGTTGAGCAGGTGAACGCCGATGGAGAGCCCGGTCATGTAGGCAATGAGAATGAGCCAACGGTCGGAATGGGGCTCGTCGGCATGGTCTTCCCATTTGAGTATGAGCCAGAATACGACAGCGGTGAAGGCCGAAGAGTAGGCGTAGACTTCACCTTCGACGGCGGAATACCAGAATGTGTCGCTGAAGGTATAGATGAGTGCACCCACCAGACCGGCAGCCTCTATGGCAATAATCTTGCGGAGGCTCAACTCGCCCCAGTCCTTCAGCACCAACTTGCGCCCCAGATGGGTGACGGTCCAGAAGAGGAACATAATGGTCAGCGCCGAAAGCAGGGCATTCATGGTGTTCACCATCATGGCAATGTGGCTGGCATCGCTGGCAAACAGGCTGAACAGATTGCCTGTCAGCATGAAGAAAGGAGCACCTGGGGGATGACCAACTTCCAGTTTCGAGGCGGTGGTGATGAACTCGGGACAATCCCAGAAGCTGGCTGTGGGCTCGATGGTGGAGCAATAGACTACGGCTGCTATGATGAAAACAGCCCAGCCGAGCAGATTGTCGATAAGGTGAAATCTTTTCATAGGTATATCTAATTGTGCTTTTATAATCTCTTTCCAGTTTGCGAAATTACTGTGAACCGCAGAAACCTCAAAACCTTTTATATTATTTTAAATGTTTTCCAATATATTGTTTTGTGTCAAATAATAAAACTTGTACCGTACATTAACAGGGCGTACCGCAGCGTTTTCCCAATGGCCATGGAAATGATGGACAGGGGCATGTTTGCCCTTGTGATGCCGAGTACCAACGAGAGCGCCGACCCTACGATTGGCAGGAAGGCAAAGAATCCCATGACTGCACCTCGACCGCCCATGAACCGTTCGGTGCGCTCAATCTTGTCATGGCTGATGCGCAGGTGCTGCTCTATCCAGGACAGCGAGCAGTTCCGGCCGATGAAGTAATTGCAGCAACCACCCAGCACATTGCCTACGGAGCCGAAGACAACGAGTTTCCATGCGCTCAGCCCCATGGCGTTCAGTGCCACCATGACAACTTCGCTGCTGTAGGGAATGAAACTGCCGGCAATGAAGGCGGCAAGCCCCATGCCCCAATAGCCCATGGAGATGAAAATTTCGTAGAGATTCATAGTGTCGGGAGTTCAGGATGGAAGGTAAACCACAGCAGTACAATGGCAATCAGCGTGATACTGATAAAGGATATGTTGGTGACTTTTGTGTTGGTCAACGCAATGAAGTGGGCAATGAGGGGTGCTACGCAGACGATGAGCAGATGTACGAGCATGTCCTTGTGCTGTGGCTGGAGTCCCCAAAACAGGCTGCAGGTCAGTGACAGGACAATGAACATTTCGAAGATGAACCGCGTGCGAATCTTGTCAAGGTAACTGCGGCGAAGGAAATGAATGGTTCCCGTGAGCATCAATAGGGCGATAAAGGCCACTACGGCCACCTGTACCCAGTCTTCCATCCATGGCTGCGGGGCGAACTGGATATCTGCCAACTGTCGGAAATGGGGTTCAAACCAGCTGAAATCGGCCTGTAGAGAATACCATCCCAGCAGCAGCCAATAGGGACATAAAAGGCCCAGGAGGGTGGCAGCGAAGTTCTTCCATGACAGCTGCAGCATGAAAGCCGCCGAGCAAAACCACAGTACGGGGACAAAGAAAAGCATTTGTACCCAGAGCACACTTGCTGTGCCTATGCATGCCGATGCCGCAAAGAGCAGTCCTGGAGCCTTGCGGTCCTGATAGGCGGCAAATATGATGGTCAAAGCGACAATGAACAGCAGTTGCACGAACGATACCTCCTTGCTCTTGAGCGATTCGCAGGTGAGCAGGGTGAGCATCAGGAAAGAACAAGATACCATGCGGCTCGGTATGCGCAACAATGCATTTCGGTTGTTCATCTCTGCCAGCAGATAGGTTGCCAGCAGGAGACTGCCAGTCTGCAGGGTATACTCCGCTTGCAACATTCCTCGCAGATAGCACACCGCCAGCATGGCACACACCATGAAGGGCAGTGCAAACCGACTACCGGCAACTTTGTTCTGCAGCCGCTTGATCATGATTATTTCAGGTAAGTTTCAAAATAATTGGTGATACGCTCATGGAGATGCACACTCTGATGACCTCGCATGTTATGTGGTTCGCCGGGGTAGACGAAGAAGTCAGGCTGCGTACCGGCCTCGATGCAGCGGGCGAGGAATTCCAGACAGTGTTGGGGAACAACCGTGTTGTCATTATACCCGGTGATAATTTGCAGATGGCCTTGCAGGTCCTTAGCCTTGTTTAGCAGCGAAGTACGCTCATATCCGTCGGGATTGGCCTGTGGGGTATCCATGTATCGTTCGCCATACATCACCTCGTAGTATTTCCAGTCGATGACAGGTCCGCCGGCAACGCCCACCTTGAAAACCTCAGGATGATTCAGCATCATGGTCATGGTCATGAAGCCGCCGAAACTCCAGCCGTGAACGCCAATGCGGTCTTGGTCGACATACGGCAGCGATTTCAGAAACTCGACGCCCATCATCTGGTCGGCCATCTCGGTTTGTCCCAGTTGCCGGAAGGTGGCTTGCTCGAAATCGCGTCCACGGTGTTCGCTGCCGCGGTTGTCGAGGATGAAAAGGACATAGCCTTTCTGTGCCATGTAGGTTTCCCATGAGCGGCTGCCGTAGTGCCAACTGGCATCCACATTGTGAGCATGGGGACCACCGTAGACATAGATGACGGTGGGGTATTTCTTGTTAGGGTCGAAGTCGTGCGGCTTGACCATCCGGTAAAAGAGGTCGGTGGTTTGGTCGGCAGCCTTCAGTGTGCCGCAGGAATATTCGGGCAGGGCAAAGCCTTCCCACGGATCTTTGGCTGTCAATAGGTTCGTACTCTGTTTCTTGGCTGTGAGTAGGAGGTCGGTCTTCCGTGGCACGGTGGGAGCGCTGTAGTTGTCTAATATGTATTGCCCCGATGCCGAGAGCGAACCGTAGTGCCATCCCTCACCGTCGTCCAGGAGAATACGCTTGCCAGTTTTGATGTCTACGCTGTAGAGGTTCGCTTGGATGGGCGACTGCTCATTGCTCCTGATGATAATGCTCTTTGTCCTCCGGTTGAAGCCGAGCATGTCCATTACCACCCATTTCCCACTGGTGATTTGTTTCAGTTGTTTCCCTTCGACTGCAAAGAGGTAGAGATGGTTGTATCCGTCTTTCTGACTTTGCATCACGAACTTGCCGCTGTCCCAGGGGAGAAAGACGATGGGATGCATAGGCTCCACATATTTTTCGTCCGTTTCCCGATAGATTTCACCTTCTTTCTTTCCTGTCTGTGCATCGTAGACGGCCAGACGGCAGTCGTTTTGGTCGCGATTCAGTTCGAACATGTAGATGTTTTTACCGTCGGGCGACCATTGTATGTTAGTGAAATAGCGGTCTTTCGGATTACCGGCATCGAGATAGATAGTCTTGCCTGTTTTCAGGTTGTATACACCTACTGTAACCTCATGTGAAGTTTCGCCTGCCATGGGGTATTTGTCTGGCATGTATGCGGCAATGCGCTGCGAAACATCCACCTGTGGATAGTCTGCCACCATGCTCTGGTCCATGCGGTAGAATGCCAGTTGCAGCCCGTCAGGACTCCAGAAGGTGCCTTTGTCTATGCCGAATTCATTGCGGTGAACGCTTTGCCCGTAGACAATCTCACGACTCCCGTCGGTAGTCAACTGATGGATAGAATCGTTCTCGTCGATTACGAACAGCTGATGGTCTTGTACATAGGCAGTAGCCTTGCTCTTGAAACAGAAGTCGGCGGCAGTCTGCTGCTGCGCTGTTTGCTTCCACAATAGGCACTGTTGCTTGAAGTTGACGAGCAGGCGTTGCGACTTGCTCTTCACCAAGACAAGCGGCTCCTCCGGGTCGGGAAATTGAATGGAGTAAAGGCTTCTGATGCGTTCTCCCTCATCTAGATGGCACCATTTGTTGAGCTCGTCCAACTGAATCAGAGGCATTTCCTTGGTGGTCTTGCTGTCGATGAGGTAGCACGATTCGGCATCCAGGCGTATGAGACGGTCGCCCCACCATGTGTGGAATTGCCGTTCGGGTGTGAATTTCCTGTATTCTTTCCCGCCATAGTTGAGTTGTTCCAGTGTGAAAAGTTGCTGTGCCATGCTGTTTTGTAAATTCATGGAGGCAAAGATGCACATGAATAGGCCGACGAATATGGTGTTAGTCTTCATGTTTGGGAAATTTGTTTTGCTTTCTCGGGCTGTTGGCGAAGATGTTTTTTCGTTGTTGTGCACTGGGTTTCCGGTATTCTCGGGGTTTCTTGCGCACTTCGCCCTTGTAGTTTTTCTCGAACGAGTGAAATTTGAACGACCTGATGTCTCCTTCTTCGTTCTCGGCTTCATCGTCCAGTCGCTGCTTGAAATCCCTGTTCTTGCGGAAACGGTGCTTCTCGGCCATGGCCTTGCGCTCCTCTTCTGTCTTGACAATACCGCCTTCCTGCCGGAATACTTTCATCTTTCCGTCGAACAGGGCATACTTTCTGAATTCGCATTCGAGGCTGCCGTTGTAGAGAGGGGTCTTCAGCGAGGGTTTCAGTCCAATCTGGGCAAAACACTCTTCGCGGTAGGAGAGAATCCATGCCTCGTTACCTGTGAATTGGTGTTTCAGCCGTTCGCCAATCATGCGGTAGGTCCCTAGCAGATTAGGGGTAGATATCCGCTCGCCATAGGGCGGATTCATCACCATGATACTTTTCTTTTCCGGGGCCGTGAAGTCTTTGAAGTCAGCCTGTTCAATGGTAATGTCGGCCGACAGCCCAGCCGCCTTGACATTCATCCGGGAGGTGTTCACAGCCTTCGGGTCGATGTCGTAGCCATAGATATGACCCTCGAAGGGCCTTTCCTTGGAGTCGTCGTTGTAGATTTCGTCGAAGAGTTCGGCATCGAAATCGGACCATTTCTCAAAGGCAAACTCCTTTCTGAAGAGCCCGGGTGCCATGTTCCGGGCGATGAGTGCCGCCTCTATGGGAAGCGTTCCGCTGCCGCACATAGGGTCGATGAAGTCGGTTTCGCCGCGCCAGCCGGTCATCAGTATCATCCCTGCAGCCAGCACTTCGTTCAGCGGAGCTTCCACTTGTTCCTGACGGTATCCTCTGCGGTGCAGGCTCTCACCGCTACTGTCGAGCGAGAGGGTGGCATCGTCGTCGGCAATGTGTATGTGGAGCCGGATGTCAGGGTTGCTTACGGAGATATTGGGGCGGTTGCCGGTCTGCTCGCGGAATTGGTCCACAATGGCATCTTTCACCTTGTAGGTGACAAAACGGCTGTTGCGGAACTCTTCGGAATAGACCACGGCATCCACGGCAAAGGTCTTGCCTGGTTGTATGTAGGATGCCCAGTCAACATCTTTCACGGCGTTATAGACATCGTCTGCACTCTTTGCACGGAAGTGGCAGATGGGTTTCAGTATGCGGATGGCTGTCCGGAGCGAGAAATTGGCTCGGTACATGAGTTCCTTGTCACCGTAGAATGTAACCACGCGGCGACTTGGGCGTATGTCGGTTGCGCCGAGTTGCCGGAGTTCTTCCGCCAGAATGGGCTCTAGCCCCATGAAAGTCTTGGCTATGAGTTCAAATTTTTCCATGTCGTTCTTGTTGGAGCAGTTTGTTCCTGTCCCATTTTTTGCTCCGCAAAAGTACAAAGTTTTTTTCTTATAACTTTGCTTTTGTCGTTATTTCTCATTTCAGTCTTCCCTAGACAAGGTTGGAACAATACTGAAAACTGGTGCCGAATGACATTCTAAAAGGTTGGAATGATAAATTTTATATGATTATATAAAATATTGATAACCATATATTTATTTTATATTAATTAGATTGTTTTAAAGGACATTCCTGCCGGTTGTGTTTCAAGGTCGTTATTGCCTGTCTACATGTTCATTTCCAATGCATACTGATTACTTCATTCCTATTGTCTGGCAAGCCCCCGTTTCCACTTTTTGTAAGGTTGATTCTGGTCAAGAAAACACTAAAATAAGTAAAAAACCGATGTGGGATACATATTTATATGTATTTTTGCAGGCGATAAAGGTATTTGCCTCACTTCACACTCCAACAACAACCATGATATATGCGATACTCGCTGCAGGCGATGGCTCTCGGTTGCAACAGGAAGGACTCTCCACCCCCAAGCCGCTGCTAAGGGTAGGTGGTGAACCGCTTGTCGACCGCTTGCTGCGCATCTTCATGGACAACGACGCCACGGAGATCTGGATGGCCTGCAACGCCGCAATGCAATCGGTGACAGCCCATATGGAACACATCCGGCAAAATGGACTTAATGGGAGGCGAATACCCCTGCGCCTGATACCGACAACCACTCCAAGCAGTGCCCATACCCTGGAAGTTCTCACACGGCACATGCCCGCCGCACCTTTCATCCTGACCACGGTCGATACGGTTTTCTGTGAGGAGGAATTCAGTGACTATACAAAGGCCTTTAAGGTACAAGCCTGCAACGGATGCGACGCCTTGATGGGCGTTACTACCTATATTGAAGATGAGAAGCCGCTATATGTTGATGTGGATGAAGGTGAGTGCATAAAGGGCTTCTACGATGAAGTAGCCGCAGGACTGGCACATGTCTCTGCCGGCATCTACGGACTCACGCCGGCCACCGTGCAGCCTCTTCGTCAATGTCTGCAGCGTGGTGAGCAGCGTATGCGCAACTTTCAGCGGGCGCTCATTGCCAGTCAACTCAAAGTCATGGCATGGGAGTTCGGCAAAGTGATAGATATCGACCATACCGGCGACATCGCCGAGGCAGAAAGGATGGTGGCCCGATGAAGCCCGTGCTGCTCATTGCGCGTCACCCGCGGTTCTCACTCGGAGCGGTGGAAAAGGACCACCGACTGTTGGATGAGGTGGCCCGACACCTGTCGGCAGGGCATGACATAACGGTACTGACCGAGGAGGAGATTTCCTCGAGGCCTGTTCCGCAGCAAGTGGCAGCGGTGTTCTCCATGGCGCGTTCTGCCGAGGTGCTTGACTGGCTCGATAGGGTAGAGGCGGCCGGAGTTCCTGTTGTCAACACTCCGGGAGGAGTGCGACGCTGTGCCGACAGGCACTGGCAGATGCAGCAGTTTGCCGAAAGCGGCCTGTCCGTTCCTACGGAAAACGCCTCTGCCGATTGCTGGCTTAAGCGTGGAGATGGCTGGACCTCCTCGGCAGGCGACACCGTCCGTTGCCGCAACCGCGAAGAGGAGGAACAGGCAAAGGCCCGCTTTCGCGAACAGGGATTTGGTAAAGTGTTCCGTCAGGATCATGTCGAAGGCCGGCATGTGAAATTCTACGGAGTGGGCCGTGGCTTTTTCTGGAGTGCCAGCCCATCGTTGAAACGGCATGCGAAGACCCTGGCCGAGATGGCTATCCGCAATGGTGTTCCCGTATTCGGGGGCGATGCCATTGAAAAGGCCGACGGAGCCTGTTGCTTCATCGATTTCAACGACTGTCCCAGTTTCGGTCCCTGCCGCGACGAAGCAGCCCTTGCCATCGCACAATATATCAATGAACGCATACGAATAGAATAATGAACAGACAGCAGTTCCAATCACTTCTCAAGGCATCGCTCAAGAGCAGCGACACCGAAGAGTGGCTCGACATGCACTTCACGCGTCCCGTCGGACTCTTCTTTGCCCTGATATGGAACCGTCTGGGCGTACACCCCAATGCCGTTACCATCCTCTCCATCTTTTTAGGGGTGGCTGCCGGCTGCATGTTCTATTTCACCGACCTTATGCATAACCTGCTGGGCGTTGTCCTGTTGATGCTGGCCAATTTCTGCGACAGCACCGATGGTCAGATGGCGCGGCTCACGGGTAAGCATACGAGGCTTGGGCGCATACTCGACGGCATCAGCAGCGACCTGTGGTTTTCGGCCGTCTATATTGCCATTGCCCTCCGGCTCTGGCCGCAGGACATCCCTGGTACATCCCTCCACTGGGGCATCCTGGCATGGGTGCTGGTGTTTGCTGCCGGGCTTTTCTCCCATGCACGGCAGAGTTCGCTGGCCGACTACTATCGACAGGTGCATCTCTATTTCCTGAAAGGAACGGAGGGGAGCGAACTTTATAATGTGGACAGCGCCCAAACACAAGCCGCTGCAAGAGAAGGCTCCTGGCTGGAGCGGCAATTCTATGCCAATTACGACCGCTACTGCCGTGCACAGATGAGGCGCACACCTCGCTTTCAGCGCCTCTTCAATGCCTACCGGCACGACTATTCCACCCCCGACCAACTTCCCACCGGCTGGCGTGAACAGTTCCTCAAGGGGAGCCGCCCGCTGATGAAGTACACCAACCTGCTCACCTTCAATGCCCGTGCCATCTGTCTGTATATTAGTTGCTTGCTAGATATGCCGTGGATATTCCTCCTGCTGGAGATAACCGTGTTTCAGATCATGTGCATCTATATGCACCGTCGGCATGAACGGCTTTGCAGCGACCTGCTTCCAACTGTAAACCAGGTGGCTGCCGTGGTGTTCGACTACGGCGGTACGCTCGACACAGGAGGCACGCACTGGAGCGAACTGCTGTGGAACTGCTACCGGAAAGCATTGGTGCCCGTCGGCAAAGAAGCCTTTACCGAAACCTATGTCGCCACCGAGCGTTTGCTGGGCGAGGGGAATACCATTCTCCCCACCGACAATTTCTCGCAGACGCTCGACAAGAAGATACGCCTGCAACTCCGCCACTTGGTCGGCAACGGCCGTCTGGACATCTCCGACAACCGTATGGAACAACTCGTCGGCGAGATACAGACCTACGCCCTGGCAGAGGTGGCCAGGCACCTTGAAAGCCACCGCGCGGTGCTCTCGGCATTGCAGCGGTACCACCGGCTGGCACTGGTCAGCAATTTCTATGGTAACCTCCGGCAGGTGTTGGCACAGTTCCGCCTTCTCGATTTCTTCCCCATAGTGGTGGAATCGGCCGAGGTGGGCATCCGCAAACCCGACGAGCGCATCTACCGCCTGGCACTGGAGCGCCTGCAACTGCCTGCCGACCGTGTCGTGGTGGTGGGCGACAGCCTGAAGAACGACATCCTTCCGGCCGAGCAACTGGGCTGCCGTGCCATTTGGCTAAAGGGCGCAGGCTTCGGCACCGAACAGCAATATGACCACCAAACGTGGCAAACCATAACCAATCTGAATCAAATCTGTTTTCTGAATGAATAGGACACATCTATACATCGTAGCACTTTTGCTCTGTCTCTGCACTGCAGCAAGGGCGCAGATCGTGGGCACCGTCACCGATGCGGAGACGGGCGACACCATCCTCTATCCCAGCGTGAAGTACAAAAGTCCCCGCGTGGCCGTCAGCGGCAATGCGAAGGGACACTATTCCGTGCCACGCCATGTGGGCAGTCAACTCACCTTCAGTGCCATCGGCTACAAGCCGAAGACCATCACCGTGAAGGCTTCCACGCCGAAGGTGCTGAACATCAAGCTCCGCGAGGACACCAAGATGCTCAAGGAGGTGGAAGTCAAGGGCAAACGGGGTAAATACAAGCGCAAGGAAAATCCCGCCGTGGCGTTGATGAAGCGGGTGATTGCCGCCAAGAAGCAGACCAAGCTTACCAACCACGACTTCTACCGCTTCGACAAGTATCAGAAACTCACCCTGCTGATGAACGACATCCGTCCGCAGGACATCGACAGCGGGTTCTTCAAGAACAAGCCTTTGCTGGTGTCGCAGATAGAGCGCAGCCCGGTGAACAACAAACTCGTCTTCCCCATCTCCGTCGACGAGACCGTTTCGGAGTGTGTCTACCGAAAGGAACCAAAGACCGAGAAGACCATCATCAAGGGGCAGCGGAGTACGGGACTGAACAACCTTTTCCAGATTGGCGACATTCTCTCGGTGGGACTGAAGGATGTCTTTGCCGATGTGGACATCTACGACGACCAGATACGACTGCTCCAGTACCGCTTCCTCAGCCCGATAGCCAACTCGGCACCCTCGTTCTACCGCTACTACATCGAGGACACCGTCTATGTGGACAACGACCTCTGCTACCACCTGCAGTACCTGCCCAACAACCAGCAGGACTTCGGTTTCCGCGGCGAACTCTATGTCATTGCCGACAGCACCCTCCATGTGAAGCGCTGCACCCTGACCATCCCGCGGCGCAGCGATGTCAACTTCGTGGAGAACCTGCAGGTGAAGCAGGAATACACCCAGTTGGACGACGGTGAGTGGGTGCTCTCCGTTGATGACATGGTTGTCGAGATGGCCATCACCGACTTCCTGTCGAAGGCCATGGTGGTGCGCAGTACGCGCATGAGCGGCTATTCCTTCGACGAGGTACCCGACAAGATGTTCCGCGGAAAGGGACCGCTGCGCTATGAGCGCGACGCCCTGGTGAAGACCAACGACTACTGGGCCGACCACCGGAAGGTGCCCTTGACGAAGAGCGAAGCCGGCATGGGCGACTTCCTGAAGAAACTGCGTGAGCAGAAAGGGTTCAAGTGGGTCATGGTGTTTGTTAAGGCTTTCGTCGAGAACTTCATCGAGACGGGCGACGCCAACCATCCCAGCAAGGTGGACATAGGGCCGGTGAACACCATGGTTTCCACCAACTTCATCGACGGACTGCGTACTCGCTTCAGCGCACGCACCACGGCCAACCTCTCGGCACACCTCTTCCTCTCCGGCTATGTGGCCCGTGGGTGGAACAGCAAGAAGAACTATTATCGTGGGGAGGTCACCTGGTCGTTCAACCATAAGCAGTGGATGCCACTGGAATACCCCAAGCGCACACTCTCGTTCTCGTCGTCCTACGATGTCATGGCACCCACCGACAAGTTCCTTCCCACCGACAAGGACAATGTATTCACCGTGCTGAAGTGGACAAAGGTGGACAAGATGATGTTCTACAACCGCCAGTTGCTGGCCTTCGAATGGGAGGAGCGCAACGGCTTCCGCACCATGATGAGCCTGCGCACCGAGGAGAACGAGGCGGCGGGCGCACTTTACTACACGAGACTTTCCGAACTGGGCAACACCTTCGAGGAACAGCAGGCCCGGCTGGAACAACTCAACCTCCAGCGCTCGGCACTCGACTACAAGAGCCAACTGCACAACGGGAAGATGCGCAACACCGAACTGCATGCCGAGTTCGAGTACGCTCCGGGACGCACCTATGTAAACTCCAAGCAGAAGCGCAAGGCCGTCAACAACGACGCACCGTCGTTCATGATTGGCCACACCATGGGAGTGAAAGGATTCCTGGGCGGACAGTACAACTACAACCTCACGGAAATAAACATCTACAACCGTCTGTGGCTGCATTCGTGGGGGAACATCGACACCCAGTTGAATGCCGGCGCACAGTGGAACCGCGTGCCCTATCCGTTGCTCATAATGCCCAAGGCAAACCTCTCCTTCATCGTCGAAGAGCAGATGTTCAACCTCATTAACGGCATGGAGTTCCTCAACGACCGCTACGCCAGTCTCGATGTTACCTGGGACCTGAACGGCAAACTCTTCAACCGCATACCGCTGTTCCACCGCCTGAAGTGGCGCGAGGTGCTCGGAGTGAAGTGCCTCTGGGGAGACCTCACCGACAAGAACAATCCGTACCTGCCGGCCAATGCAGGCTCTTCCATGCTGATGGCCTTCCCCGAGGGCTCGTATGTCATGGATCCGCACAAGCCTTATGTAGAAGTGGTGGCCGGCGTGCACAACATCTTCAAAATGTTCCATGTGCAGTATGTCCGCCGGTTGACCTACAACAGCCTGCCCACGGCCCACAAGAACGGCATCCGTGTCATGATGAGGATAAGTTTCTAAGCCGCGGAGACAATCCTCCCCCCCTCTTATCTTAAAGGCGGGGTATAGTTTCCTCCCCATTGGGGAGGGCAGGAGGAGTGTCTGCTTGTCATGCTTTTATTCTTATAGATCCTACATAGCTAGGATTGCCCTTAAGTTAGTATCTGTGAACGTTTGCCAAATCATCAGTTTGATGGGCTTATAATCATTGAATAGCTGTTTGACAAATTTTATCTCAAGCACTAAGCGGAAGTCGTTCTCATCTGCCGTTTCAACGAATTCATGTTTGGTGCCTACACGAGCCACCTCAATCTGATAGAGGTCACGAATGCCTTTCCCCTTGGTGTATGGCATGAAATAGTAAAGTTTATTGAGCTTCACTGTCGAAGGGAACTTTTTGCCAGTAAAGTATGCTTTCGCCCTTTGATTAGTGTAAGGTTCGATATACTTATTTGGCACAAGGCTTATCAAAACATTCTTTGAATCATCGAGTTTGCCGTTGTTGATATTCCTCTTGCGAGAGAGGGGATTACTGATGATTTTGACATCCTTAGGAAATTGTTTGTGCATGTCAAACATGTCAACAGCAAAAAGCTGTGGTGGCAACATACTAAAACCAGCCTTGTCAGCTTCTTCGTATCGGCTCTCATCAGGATGTTGTGCATCAATTTCATTGAACAGACGTATTAATGAACGACCGATGGCATACGCAAGATTAACAGGAACGGCATTGCCAATCTGCCTATATTGGTCTGCTGTGTTTCCTTCAAACTTCCAATAGTCTGGGAAGGTTTGGATACGTGCATACTCGCGAACTGTTAAAGGACGAGTCTCTGTCGGGTGACAACGTTCTGTCTGTTTCTGGGCAGGAGCACAAGTCAAAGTAAGTGAAGGTTCATCCATTGACAGGCGTCGAGCCATACCTGTCTTACCACCTCCTAAATAGAAACTGCCACCCATGTATTCTCTTTGCTCTTCAATAGGCAGATCGCGCCAATCGCCACCTTCTGGAACCATTGCCATCACGCGGGCTTTCTTGGCTGGGTAGGTTTGTCCTTCTGATTTAGGAACATCATTCTCGAAAAGTTCACCACTGAAAAATGCATCTCGTAGAGTCATTACACGGCGATATGGGTCGGGCCACTTGAAACGGAAGCCTTGTTTGTATATGTCATTTCGGATGGCTACAAGGATTAGTCGTTCACGTTTCTGTGGAACCTGATACATGATGGCTTTCATCACGCGAGGCTCAACCAAAGTATACCCCAGTTCCATGATGGCATTACGAATCACATCCAATGTCCTGCCATTTTCGTGTGACAGCAACCCTTTCACATTCTCACCCATGAACACTTTGGGCTGTATCTCTTTTACGGCACGAGCCAATTCAAAGAATAGTGTACCGCGAGTGTCGTTCAATCCTCCTTTCTTGCCAGCATATGAAAATGCCTGGCACGGGAAACCGCCAGAAAGAAAGTCCACTTTATCACGAAGCGGAGTAAAATCCACCTGATGGATATCGCCTTCCAACACATTCCATTCTGGGTGATTTCTGCGAAGCGTTTGACAAGCCATAGAATCCATCTCGTTCAACAGCACATGGCGGAAGCCTGCCAAATGCAGACCAAGCGCCAAGCCTCCGGCACCTGCAAAAAGTTCTACGGAAGTATAGTCACGCAATGGAGCAACATGGAATTCATCATCCCAGTTGGTCTCAAGCATCATTCTGACAGGCTCTACATCTGTAAGTTCCTCCATATAGAAGCCTTCCATCCCCTTCTCGTTCTTGTGATATGGGTAAGTGCCGCTTTTACCCCACTTCTGGGCAGTAGCAAGTGAAGTTCCTGTGAGGTCGGCTAAATTAGTCGCAGATAGAAATGTTGGCATTGTTTAAAAACCTCCTCTTTCTCTTATTTCTTTTGCAATTTCGCTAACCTTTTTCGTGATAAGTTGACTACCATCAATATTGTCTTCCTCCACTACTTCTCCAAAAGCTTTGGCAAGTCTGTGATAGAACAAATTATCTCCAGTCAGATGCTCCCAGAATACAGAACCGCAATAAACGGGATATGTTGTGGCTATAGTCTTATAATTGGCTGACAATTTCTTGGGCGAGCCATAAAGGACTCCAACCACCAAATCATCATCGGAGATATAGAGCTTGTTAGTACGGGCTATTCCCTTAAACTGCTTGAAATGAGCAAAAATTGTGTCTACATCATCGTGGTTGATGGTCTGTGGCCCAGCCTTACATTGGCAATACTTCTTTCTACCATCAAATGCGTCTTCAAACTCAATATCAATTCCAGGGATTGCAGAACCGTTACTAACGATAGATTGGATTTCTGTAATGAACGATTGAAGACTTGTTCCAAAGGTCGTGTTGATGCTTGTACCAAGCACTCTTGGATAGATTAGCGCTTTAGCTAGGGATTCAGGTTCAGTATTTCCACAGAGAAAAGCAGCCAGATAGTTTATCAAGAAGAGATTTACATTGAAATCTTTCAACTGTAGATCATCCAGGTTTTTCAGGTGAGCAGGTATAATAATCTCGCGAAAGAAATCCTTTCCGCTCTCAATTATTTGTTGTTTTACTGTTTCTTTCATATCGCATTTTATTATTTATGTACAGATTGCATGGGCGAAGTTAATTAAAATTATTCAAAGAATAGTTGTTTTTGTGTATCAAATGAGATGAAAAACGCGTTTTTTCCTTAAAATGCCACCTTTACCTTTCTTATACTATTGTCTTGCAATCTTCAAATCCCAATATCGGTAAATTCCCGTTATTTTCCGACAGCGAAACAGTCGTTTTCCAAACGGGGCCCAAACGCAATGCGATTGGGCCCCGTTTGCTTTCCGTTTTGGGCTCAAACGCCCTCCGTTTGAGCCTAAAATACAACGCGTTGGTAATCAAAGAGTTGTGGGCGTAGATTTGTAATGTGGAAGGGGGGAGGTGGAATGTGGAAGGAGAAATGTGGAAAACTGCGCCCCGTCGGGAGCAGGGTATGCAGTCCTTGCCTCAAGGGAGGAGATGTTCTTTCATTCTTTCACTGTTTCCTTTCCTCTCTCTTCGTCTTCGAACAGGATTTCCATCTGCTGGAAGCCCATGGCGCGGAACAGTTGTTCCATCTGCTGTCGGGCATTGGCGCGGGCTTCGTCCAGGTTCTTCCGGGTCAGGCAGCGTGCCAGCATCTGCTGTTCGGCCTTCTGGTAGAGGTGTTCGCGGTCGCGGTGCGACCATTTCCCTTCCTCGTAGAAGGAGCGCGTGCGTGCCTCGTCAATGAAGTGGGCGTCCAGGAGTTTCACTTCGGGGAGGCGTGCGACGAGGGTATCGCCGCGGACGGTGGCCCAGCCGTGCTTCAGTTCGTGCATGTTCAGGCCGATGCGGAGCTTGCCGTAGTAGATGCGCACCAGTTTGTCGTCGCTCAGGAAGCCGTAGCGGACGGTGTCGACCAGTTCCTCGTCGGTGATGGAGAGGAACTCCCACTCGCCGATGTCCTCCACCGATTTTATCTGCGTGGGGGTGAGCCGCAGTTCCTCGCGCTCGCCCACATCGATGTAGGTGCTGTTCTGCACCCACCAGATGAGCGCCACGATGGCAATTCCTGCCGCCACGAGGGCGACGAGTTGGCCTTTCGACAGCAGGGAGAGCAGTTCGGAAAGGGTGTTATGCTTGTTCTTCTTCATTTCTTCTTGCGTGTTTTCTTGGTTTTCTTCGGGGTATCGACGGTGCGTTCCACCATTTTCGTGACATCGTTGCGGTCGAGGTCCTTGCGGAAGGTGATGGTGATGTCCTCCTGCCGGTAGCCGAGTTGTTCAATCATGGGCACCAGCGTCCTGGCGGCACTGGCCTGCGCCATCTCCACGATGCCCATTTCGGGCAGTTCTTCGACGATGGCCTGGCGGACTTTCAGTTCGTAGGAGGTGAGTTCCTCGTCGCGGAACCGCCGCCGGAGGAAGGGCACATACGACTTGATTTCCTCGTGGTTGATTTTCGTGATGGGCTCCGCTATCTTCGGGTCGGGCAGCACAATCTCAATCTTCTTGCCCTCGATGTTGACATTGTCGGCCGAGAAGTTGCCGAAATCGATGTACGCCCTGACGGTGGCATCGATGGGGATGGCCACCTTGCGGGTGCCGAGCGGCAGGTCAACATCGAAGTCCTTGCTCAGGATGGAGCCGTTGAGGCTCTTCGTGTCGTTGTGCAGCACGATTTTGTGGAGGTGCAGTTCGGTGGTGTAGAGGCGCGAGCACTGCTTTATCTGCATGACGAGCAGCGGCAGCGTGTCGGTCTCTTTCTTCTTTTCCGCAGCCTTGCGGTCGCCGCAAGCGGTGAAGCACCATGCCAGCAGGAGCAGTGTGCAAAGGAGTTGGAGTCTCTTCATGGTCATTGTCTTAGGGAAAGTATCCAGGCGGCGATGTCTTCCAGTACTTCGGGCGCCAGGGTTTCTTCCGTTTGTCGGTATTCAGTGGGCAGGCCGGTGGAGCAGTGCTGGAACAGATGATTCAGCCCCTCGCAGGCCTTTACCTTGGTAAGTGTGTTCTTGGGAAGGTTCTTCTCGATGGCCGCCAGGTTGAGGTCGGCGATGACCTGGCAGTCGCTGGTGCCGTTCAGGGCCAGCACGGGACAGTGGATGCGGCGCAGGTGGTCGGCGGGATCGTAGTCGATGAACCAGTCGAGCCATGCACTGTGCTGGGCTTTTGCCTGCTCGCGGTAGCCCTCGACGGTCTGCACGGGCTGCGCACCGCTGAGTTCAAGGATGCGGTTCACCTGTGCCGTGAGTGCCACATCGCCCTTCTCGCCCATGCCGGCCAGGGAAACGACGAAGTCGACAAGCCCCTCCGCGCCTGCCATGAAGGCGATGTTGCCACCCTCGCTGTGCCCGAGCATGCCGACACGGCGGAACCTTTCGGTGTCTTTCAGGTAGGAGATGGCCGCCTTTGCGTCGGCAAAGAAGTCGAGGGTGGTAGCGTTCTGGAGGTCGCCTCCCTTGGATTCGCCGAATGCGCGGTCGTCATACCGCAGCGTGGCGATGCCCTTCCGTGCCAGGAAGTCGGCGAGGACGAGGAACGGCTTGTGTCCGAACACCTCCTCGTCGCGGTTCTGCTGGCCACTGCCCGTGACGAGCACGACCACCGGACAGGTGGCTTTCTGCTGCGGGGTGAACCCCACCGGCAGTGTCAGCGTGCCTGCCAGCGTGGCACCTGCCGAGGTGTTCTGGAAGGTGGCGGACTTGGTTGAGTAGGGGTAGGGCGGCAGCGGTTCCTGCGGACGGCGAAGCTGTTCCGCCTCGCGGCTGAGGGTGATGGGCAGGCTGGTCCCCATCTGGGTGAAGGTGCCGCTCATCTGCTTGCCGTCGTAGCGCGCCCGGAGAGAAGCCACCAGGCTCTTCACCTCCACGGCGATGGAATCGGCCGAGAGAAAGGCCACCGTTGCCGGAATGCCCTTGGCTCCCTGGTCGGGACTGTCGAGGGTGCACTTCCAATGACCGGCCTCCGCTTCGGCAATGTTCACCACGAGGGTGAGTTCGACGGGACCCACGCGCAGCTTGCCGTTCCAGGCTCCCGCAATGCGTGCGGGGTCGACCGGCCCGGCATGCAAGGCGGTGACGAGGACGAGAAAAAAGGAAAACAGGGCAGATTTCTTCATGGGCGGTATGGCTTCTGCAGGTTGATTGACGGGTGTATTGCCAGCGTCAGGTGCCCGCATGGAGCGGAGCAAGTGTGCATAGACGATGCGAAGATAAGTAATTTTTGTTATTCTGCAAAATTGTTTGCCGCCAACGCTTCGTGCCGCTGCCGTGAGGCTATTCTGCGGTCTTTTTGCGCTTCGGGTTTTGTTGGTTGGGAGAAAATGCTTATCTTCGCCGCAGAAGCTAATGACTAAAGACCTGAATATGAAACATTTTTCCCGTTGGGCCGTTGCGCCCTTGCTGCTCCTGACCCTCTGCTGCTGCGGAAAGAAGCAGAAATCGTCCATCATCATCCTTGACAAACCCGTGGAGACAAAGCCTGCCGGCCCCATTGCCGTCGGTGACTTTGACCAGACCTATGACGAGGTTTGGGACGGAAAGACCTATCATGTGACGATAGTGAGGAAGGCAGACGAGAGCCTTCCCCAGGCGAAAGAAGACAACCAGCCCTTCTTCGACAACCGTGTCACGCTGCGCATCAACCGCGCAGACGGTACATTACTGTACGAGAATACCTTCCAGAAGAGCGATTTCAATGCCTACCTGAGCGACAGCCAGCGGCAGAACTCCCTCCTGCTGACCATCATGCCCGACCCGGCCGAGGGCAACGGGCTCCGTTTCATCGCCACGGTGGGCCTGCCCGAGATGAGCAGCGACGAACTGGTGCCCGTCTCCCTGCGCATTTCGGCCGACGGACAACTGAGCATGGGCAAGGCGCCGAAGCTTGAAACCGAAGAGAATCCGGCGGCTCTCGAGGAAGAAGGGGTGTGAACCCGAAATACGAGACAAGAAAAAACGGCTGTGATGCGCATCACAGCCGTTTTCCTTTTATGTCGTTTGCTTATTTCAACAGTTCTTTCCTTGCTTCCTCGAAGGCCTTCGGCGGCCGGGCGATGAACACCACATTGACCAGGCAGTTGGCTACCATTTCAAGGTCGCTCAGGTCCACTCCCTTTTCGCGTACCACCTGCTTGCCGAGGCATACTTCCCAGGTGGTGTTGAAGTTCTGGTCGTCGGCACCCATATAGGAGATGTCGTCCTCGGCGTTATGGAGCAACTTGTAGCGTATGTTCTTCTTGGATTCTACGGGACGCATGCCCACCAGTATGTCGTAAGCCTGCCGCAAGGGTTGCTTGTAGCGTGCGGTGCCGGGGAACATCTCGTTGATGGTGGCAATGATTTCGTTGAAGTCGTAGGCTTGGAGCAGTTGGTGCAGCGTCATGGTGAGGCTTAGAATTTCGCCATTTTGATGGCAACCACGGCGCACTCGTCGCCTTTGTTGCCCAGTCTTCCTCCCGAACGGTCGCGGGCTTGCTCAAGGTTGTCGGTGGTGAGCAGGCCGAACACGACGGGAATCTCGTTCTTTACATTCAGTTGTGCAATGCCGTTGGCCACGCCTTGGCAGATGTAGTCGAAGTGGGGGGTCTCTCCGCGGATGACGCTTCCCAGCACAATCACTGCGTCATACTCTCCGTGGCGGCACATGTGCTGTGCACCGTAGACCAGTTCGAAGCTGCCCGGCACTGTCTTTACATGGATGTTCTCGGGCAGGGTGCCGTGCTTTTCCAGCGTGTCTACGCAGCCTTGGAGCAGCGCGTTGGTGATTTCCGGGTTCCATTCGGCCACTACAATGCCGAAGCACATGTTGCTGGCATCGGGCACTTTGGCCATATCGTATTCGGAAAGGTTGTGGAGTGATGTTGCCATTACTTTGTAGAGAGGCGTTCGATGTATTCGTCTATTTCCTGCGACTGTACCAGCGACGAGGCAACATACTTCTCCTTGATTTGCTTGTAAATCTTCAGTGCCTCATCCTTTTTGCCCTGCGACTCGAGGATTTTGCCTGCCTGGAGGCGGAACGAGGGTGAGAGCGAGAGGTTAACGCCGTCTTTTCCCTGCTTGTCGGCCTTGTCGGCAGCCTTCTGGAGGTATTCAACAGCCTTGTCCAACTTGTTCACATGGGCATAGGCATTGCCGAGTGCCTCGACGGCTGCGGGTGAAATCATGGCGTCGTCGGCAGGAGTGAACTTCTCAAGGTACTTCACTGCGTCTTCCCATTTCTCGAGGTTGGCGTAGCAGAGGCCGGCATAGAGGTTGGCAAGGTTGGCTGCCTTGGTGCCCTTATAGTCGGAACTGATTTTCAGGAATCCGGCAACACCGGTGCTGTCGCCCTTGAGTGCTTGCTCGAAGAGTTCCTGTCCGAACAGGTTCTGGGCTGCGCCAAGTGCGGTGCTGGCCTTATCTTCGCGTGGGCCTGAGATGAACGACTGGTAGCAGATGATGCCTGCTATGAGGATGAAAAGTGCAGCAACGATGCTGATGATGGTCTTCTTGTACTTCAGGAAGAATGCTTCCGACTGGTTGAGCGCCTCGTTCAGGGCGGCTTGTTCTTTTTGTTTAGCCATTGTTTCTGTCTATTTTGTTTTTATGTTTTCTGCAGTTGCGGCAGGGTTGCTAAGCCCCTGTTTTATAAAACAGCGACAAAAGTACGCTTTTTCTGCCTAATGGTAAAATTTCTGTCCTACTTTTTTCTCCGTTCCCCCCGAAAGCGTTAATTTTGCATGACGGCTACAAGGCTGCAACCATCGCTCACGACCATGATATTACAGCACCTGAACATCCTTCACTACAAGAACATCTCGTCGGCTTCGCTTGACTTCTCGCCGAAGCTTAACGGGCTGATAGGCAACAACGGTGCGGGCAAGACCAACCTGCTCGACGCCGTCTATTTCCTGTCTTTCTGCCGGAGCGCCTTCAATCCGGCTGATTCGCAGGTGATGCAGCACGACGCTGACTTCTTCATGGTGGACGGGCGGTACCTTGACGAACTGGGACAGAGCGAGGCGGTGTCGTGCGGAATGAAGCGCGGGCAGCCCAAGCAGTTCAAGCGCAACCAGAAGAAATACAAGCGACTGTCCGACCATATCGGCTTCATTCCCCTGATATTCGTCTCCCCGAGCGATGTGGCGCTCATCGAATCGGGCAGCGACGAGCGCCGGAGGCTGCTCGATGTGGTCATCGCCCAGTACGACCACACCTACATTGAGGCCTTGGCGGCCTACAACCGGGCACTCCAACAGCGCAATGCCTTGCTGAAGATGGAGGATGAGCCCAATCCGGACATCATGGAAATCTGGGAGAGGGAGATGGCGGAGAAGGGTGAGTACATCTTCAAGCTCCGCTCGGCCTTCGTCGATGAGTTCATTCCTGTGTTCCAGGAGATATACCGTCAGATCTCGTCCGACAGCGAGTCGGTGTCGCTCCGCTATGTTTCCCACTGCCAGCGGGGGCCGTTGCTCGAGGTGATTCAGCGCGACCGTTTCCGCGACCGGGCCGTGGGCTATTCCCTGCACGGCATCCATCGCGACGATCTGGAGATGATGCTCGGCGGATATGCCATGAGGCGCGAGGGCAGCCAGGGGCAGAACAAGACCTATGTGCTGGCCTTGAAGCTGGCGCAGTTTGAGTTCCTCAAGCGCACTTCCTCGTCAACTACACCGCTGCTGCTGCTCGACGACATCTTCGACAAACTCGATGCACGGCGCGTGGAGCGCATTGTCGAACTGGTGAGCGGCGACCGTTACGGGCAGATATTTATCTCCGACACCAACCGCGACCACCTGGACAGCATCCTGCAGCGCGGCGCAACCGACTACAAACTTTTCACCGTGGAGGACGGCGAGATAACGGAAAGGGTTCATCCGCATGTTTAGCAAGAAGCCAAAGCCCCTGGGCGAGCTTATCCGCGAGTCGCTGCGGAGAAACGGATTGGAGACACCGCTCCAGCAGCACCGACTCCTTGAGGCCTGGGACAAGGTCTGCGGCCCGACTATCGCCTCCTATACGAAGGAGAAAACCATAAGAAACCAGACCTTGTGTGTCAGGATTGAGAACCCGTCGCTGCGGCAGGACCTGAGCATGATGCGCTCAAAACTGATTGAACGGCTCAACGCTGAAGCGGGCGCTCAAATCATTGTGGAAATCAAGTTCTCTTAGACGGTTTTCCGAAAGGGGCCCAAACGGAACGCGTTTGGGCCCCTTTCGTACTGCAACTGGGCCCCAAACGCACTCCGTTTGGGGTCCAGTTGCAATGCATTTGTAATATACTGAATGTCAATTACTTGCAAGGTTGCTTTCCGTGTCCTGTCGGAATGGTGACGAGTTGGTCCATACCGATGTCGTGACTGTCGGTGGGCAGATGGTCGACCACCTGAAAGTCGAAGCACAGTCCAATCTTGCATGCCTTGTGCAGAAGTGGCAGCAAGCGGTCGTAGTAGCCGCCTCCGCGTCCCAGCCGGTGCCCTTCACGGTCGAAGGCCACGCCCGGAACAATCACGGCATCCACGCTGTCGTAGTCACGGAGTTCCTCTCCCTGTGCCTCGCTGATGTGGAACGCCCCCTCGCGCAGCGCCTGCTCGCCCTCGTAGCGGTGGAGGGTCAGCCGGTGGCTTTCGCCCACCGTGGGCAGGAATACTTGCTTCCCATGCTGCAGCAGGATGTCGAGCATGCGGTGTGTGCCCACCTCGTCGGGCAGCGAATGGTAGGCCACGACGGTCATTGCCCTGTCAATGGCAGGATGCTTCAGCAGCCTTTCGGCGACGGGCTCCGACCACCGGCGCAGTTCTTCCGTTGAAAACTGCTGCTTGCGGCGGGCCATCTGTTGTCGGAGTTCCCCCTTATGCACGGCAGAGACTGGTGTTTGTTCGGAACGGCACGGTGGCATCCGCTGCGCGTGCCACCTTCTTTCCCGAAGTGTCCGGCTGGCTCTCTTCCTTCTGCGGGAAGGCTTTCCCCTGCCGGAGGATTTCCAGTGCGCGCTTCACCACAGGGTCGAAATGGGTCAGGTACTTGCTGAGTGCCTGCTCGCCCAGTATGTTGTAGATGATGCGTGAGTTGATGAAGTGCTCCAGCAGGGTGTGCGACTTCTGTATCTGCAGGTTGCGCCGCTTCAGTCCGTGCCCGTCTGCATAGTCGGCAAAGCGGTCGACTGTGTGCTGTCCGACCAGATAGCGGTTCAGTGCTTCCAGGTCTTGATAGGCGTTCAGTTTCTGCCGGTTGTTGTCGGTGTAGGAAAACGCAAACTGATAGATGAGCCCGCTCATGGCGGCACTGCGGTAGTAGGGCGACATGTTGACGGTGTCCTCGGGCACGAAGATGTCGGGTGTGATGCCTCCGCCGCCGTATACCGTCCTTCCCATGGCCGTGTGGTAGGCAGGACCCGTGTGCTTGATGCTGTCCTGCGAGAAGAACTCGCCGCGTTCGTAGCGGTCGAGCAGGTCCTTGGCGTACTCTTTCTCGTCGCCTTGGGCATAGGGCTTCTGTATGCACCGTCCCGACGGAGTGTAGTAGCGTGCCACGGTCAGCCTGAGCATGCTTCCGTCGGAGAAGGTGATGGGCTGTTGCACCAGTCCCTTCCCGAACGAACGGCGGCCGACAATGGTGGCACGGTCGTTGTCCTGCATGGCACCTGCGAATATCTCGGCCGCAGATGCCGACGCTTCGTTAATCAATACCACCAGCGGTATGCGCTGATAGCTGCCGTGTCCGTTGCTGGTGTATTCCTGCCGGGGCGATTTCCGTCCCTCGGTGTAGACAATCAGTTTCTTCTTCGGGAGGAACTCGTTGGCAATCTGGACGGCAGCCTGCAGGTATCCGCCCGAGTTGTCGCGCAGGTCTATGACCAGGTTGTCGAATCCCTGCTGGGAAAGCGATGCCAGTGCGACGAGCATCTCCGACCAGGTTTGCTCCGCAAAGCTCTTGATGTGGATGTAGCCGGTATTCTCGTCGAGCATGTAGGTGGCGCCGATGCTCTTCTGCGGAATCTCTCCCCGGGTCACGGTGAAGGTCAGCGGCTTGGCATGCCCGTAGCGTTCGATGCCCAGCACCACCTTCGTATCCTTGGGGCCTTTCAGCCGCCGCATGGCTTCCTCGTTCGTCACGGCCTTTCCCACGAACTTCTCGCCGTTCACCTGCACTATCTTGTCGCCCGCAATGATGCCCGCCCGCTCGGCAGGTCCGTTGCTGATGACATTCTGCACATGCAGGGTATCCTCCCGGATGTTGAACTCGATGCCCACACCCGAGAACGAACTCTTCAGGTCGTCGTTGGCCAGCTGCACCTCCTTGCTGTTCAGGAAGGCGGAGTGCGGGTCCAGTTCGGCCAGTATCTGGGGGATGGCTATGTCCACCAGGGAGTCGATGTTCACCTCGTCGACATATTGGTCGTTGATGAAGTGGAGCATGTTCGTGAGCCGGTTGCTGCCGCTGTTGATGATGTTCAGCCGGTTGCCGGAGTAGTGGCTGGTGAAGAAGGTGCCCACAATGATTCCCAGGATGGCGCTGACGGCCATCAGGATGGGCATGTATCGGTAGGTCTTACTCTCTTTCATGTTGTCTATAATCAAGGAAAATCACTTCTATATTTGCTCTTTCCAGCAGTTCGATGCCGTCTTCAAGCCGGTATTTCTCGCCGTACACGACGCGCTTTATCCCTGCCTGTATGATGAGTTTGGCGCACTCTATGCATGGCGAAGCGGTGATGTAGAGCGTGGCACCGTCGCTGTTGTTGTGGCTGCGGGCCAGTTTGGTGATGGCATTGGCCTCCGCATGGAGCACATACGACTTCGTTACATTGTTCTCATCCTCGCAGATGTTCTCGAAGCCGCTGGGAGTGCCGTTGTAGCCGTCGCTGATGATCATCTTGTCTTTCACCACCAGCGCCCCGACCTTGCGGCGGACGCAGTAGGAGTTCTCGGCCCATATCTGGGCCATGCGCAGGTAGCGGAGGTCGAGTAGGTGTTGTTTGTCGCTCATTTTCTATATTATTGCTGTTTGTCTTCTTTGTCCGTGAGGATTCCGTCGCGGCGTAGCAGTGCGTCGATGGTGGGCTCCTGTCCGCGGAAATTCTTGTAGAGGGTCATCGGGTGGACGGTGCCTCCCTTTGAAAGGATGTTCTCCCGGAACGACTGTGCCGTCTGCCGGTTGAAGATTCCCTGCTCCTTGAAGAGTCCGAAGGCGTCGGCTTCGAGCACTTCCGCCCACTTGTAGCTGTAGTAGCCGGCTGCATATCCGCCTGCCATGATGTGCGAAAACTGCGTGGTCATGCAGGTGTCGTCGCGCTGTTGGGTGAGGATGGCCGGGGCCATGGCCTGCTTCTCGAACTTGACGATGTCGCTTTCGAAGAGCCGGTCCTGGGTGTAGTAGGCCATGTCGAGCAGTCCGAAGCTTACCTGTCGGAGGCAGGCGGTGGCTGTGAGGAAGTTCCTGCTGCGGCGCAGGCGGTCAATCAGTTCGTCGGGCAGGGGCTCGCCGCTCTGGTAGTGGTTGGCGAAGGTGTGGAGGAAGTCCTTTTCCACGGCGTAGTTTTCCATGAACTGTGAGGGCAGTTCGACGAAATCCCACCACACATTTGTGCCGCTGAGGCTTTCGAAGCGGGTGTTGGCGAAGATGCCGTGGAGGGCGTGTCCGAATTCGTGCAGGAAGGTTCCGACCTCGCCCAGGGTGAGAAGCGACGGCTTTTCGCTGGTCGGTTTGGTCAGGTTCATGACGAGGCTGACATGCGGACGGATGTTTTCTCCCTTGCGGTTGATGTACTGTCCTTGGAATTCCGTCATCCACGCACCGCCTCGCTTGCCTGCCCTCGGGTGGAAGTCGGCATAGAGTACGGCCAGGTAGGAGCCGTCGCTGTCGAACACTTCGTAGGCTTTCACATCGGGATGGTAGACTGGGATGTCGTTGTTTTCCACGAAGGTGATGCCGTAGAGGGTGTTGGCCAGCGAGAATACGCCCTTGATTACCTGTGAGAGTTCGAGGTAGGGGCGGAACATCTCGGCGTCGATGTTGTAGCGTTGCAGCCGCAGTTTGTGCGAGTAGAAGCCTTTGTCCCACGGTTGCAGTTGGAAGTCGTCGCCTTCCAGTTCCCTGGCGGTCTGCTCAACCTCGGCCAGTTCCTTCACGGCCGTGGGCTTGTAGGCGTCGAGCAGTTGGTTCAGGAGTTGGTAGACCTGCTTGCTGGAACCTGCCATGCGGTGCTCCATGACATAGTCGGCAAAGGTGTTGTAGCCCAGCAGTTGGGCGGTTTCGCGGCGTATGTTGACGAGTCGCTGGCAGATGGTCAGGTTGTTCTCTGCGTTGGGGTGCATGCCGCGGGTGTTGTAGGCCATGTAGAGTTGCCGGCGGAGTTCGCGCCGGGTGCTGTAAGTCATGAAGGGCGACATGCTGTCGGCGTCGAGTGTGAACACCCAGCCTGCCAGTCCTTTCTCCTTGGCTGTGTGTTCGGCGGCCTCGCGGGCGGTGTCGGGCAGGCCGTCGAGTTCCGCTTCGTCGGTGATGTGGAGCTGGAATGCCTTTGTTTCCTTGAGCAGGTTCTGCGAGAACTGCAGAGCCAGCATCGATCCCTCCTCGCTGAGCTGGCGGAGGCGCTGCTTTCCCTCTTCATCCAGCAGGGCACCGTTGCGCCGGAACCCTTCGTAGCTGTCCTCGAGCAGCTTAAGTTCCTCGGGAGTGAGGTCGCCGTGGTGCTCGTAGACATGCTTGATGCGCTCGAAGAGCCTGGTGTTGAGCCCCACATCGTTGGCATGCTTGGTCAGTATGGGGTCCATGCGCTGTGCCAGTTGGTCGAGTTCGTCGTTGGTCTCGGCGCTAAGCAGGCACGAGAAGACGGTCGACACGGTGGAGAGCAGGGCGTAGTATTCGTCGTCGTGCTCGGGATCTTCGTATATGAGGGTGTTCCCGAAGGTGGGCTCCTCCGGGTTGTTCACTATTTTCTCTATCTGTTCGTCCTCACGGCGGATGCCTTCCAGGAATGCCTCCTCGTAGTGTTCGAGGCGTATTTCGTTGAAGGGAACGGTCTCGTGTGGGGTGTCCCATTTCCGGAGGAAGGGGTTGCCGGTTGTCGCTTGTTCTTTCATCTTGCCTGCAAATTTATTAAAAAGTACGCTGAAACGGATGCAGAACGGGGATAAAATCTTGTTGTACGGTTGCTTTTTGGGCGTCGCATGGGTAAAAAATCCTGACACTGTGCACTTTTCCCTTGGCTTGTTTTGCGGTCGGGAAGTGTGGTTCCAGGGGACAAAAGCAGGCTTTTCCCATCGTGTTTTTGTTGCACCAGCCTGCAAGTGGGCCTCAGTTGTGTTGCTGTTTCATGCCTTTTGTTCTTTGTCTGCAGGGTAGTTGCCCTCCAAAAGAGGCCTAAACGGCATGCGTTTGAGGCTCAAATGAAAAACGGGAAAAAGGAAATTTTTGTATTCGATAGTCTAATCTATTGGGAATCAACCACTTGCGAAAGAGTTGGATTTTGGCCAGATTTTGCCCGGAATGACGGCTTGCGGCCGTGAAAAGGCAAAAAAATGGCCTTTAAGGCCATGTGTGCATTCCAAAATCTTGACAAAAGAACCTGCTGTCAGGTGGCTTCCTCGCTGAGGAAGTGCTCCATCTGCGGTATGGCGAAACCGCCGCGGCGGAGTTCAATGAGCCCCGCCGTCTCGAGTTTGTGCAGGGCAATGGAAGTGTTCAGCCTGCTGTCGTTCAGTTCGCGGGCCAGTTGCTCCATTTTGATGTGCACCTCTTTGCGCCCCGTCGGACTCTCGGTGTGTGCCTTGACGAAGCGCCTGATACGGTCGGTGAGCTGCTGCGGCGCGGAAAGCCAGGACTTCTTCTCGGCATTCTGCAGTTTTGCCGAAAGGGTGTTGAGGTAGTTGAGCTTCACAATCAGGTGGGTGTCGAACAGCCGTTGGAGCTCGTTCTTGTCGATGGAGATGGCATTTACATCGGTGAGCGCCGTGATGCGGCTGGTGTAGAAGTGGGCGATGCCGTAGAGCCTTTCGGGCTGCAGCATGCAGGGAGCACGGAAAGTTTCCACCACTTTGTAGCTGTGCTTCTCGGAACTGCGCTCGGTCTGTATCTCACCGTCGGTGAGCAGCATGAGTTCTTGGCAGGACATGCCTTCATCCGCCAGGACAGTGCCCTTGCGATAGCGCCGGAAACTGAATTTGAAAGTGCCGAAGATATTCTCCAAATCACTTTCGCTTAATCCTTGGAACAGGCTGAGTATTACTACTTTATGATAGAAACTGATTGCTTCCACGATTGCGCGTTTTCCTTTGTTTCGTAACAGTTGTCACTCCGGCAGTTTGTCCCTGAGTGCCGGCGAGAACCAAACGGCCGTCTCGCCCTTTTGGTCGGCATAGATGAAATAGGCCATAAGGTCCTTCCGCTTCTCCAAGACGGCTTTTGCCTTGTCCATTCCCATGACCATGAATGCTGTTGCAAAGGCATCGGCAGTGGTGCAGTTGGAGGCCACGACGGTGGCGGAAAGGAGGCTGTGCTGCACTGGATAGCCCGTGTACGGATTGATGGTGTGGGCATATTTGCGGCCGCCCTTGTAGTAGAAGTTGCGGTAGTTGCCGCTGGTGGCCAGTGCCTTGTCGGTGATGTTCAGGGTGGTTTGCAGCTCGTTTTTGATGTTCAGCGTGTCGTCGGTGGGCTTCACCACTGCAATCCGCCACGGCAGGCGCTCGCTGTTGATGCCGCTGGCAACGATTTCGCCGCCAATTTCCACGATGAAGTTCTTGATACCGTTTTTCCGGAGCAGGTCGGCCACACAGTCGCAGCCGTAGCCCTTGGCGATGGCCGCACAGTCCAGTTGCAGCCGCGGGTCGTCTTTCTGTATCTTGCCCAGGTGCAGCCGCACCTTCTTGTAGCCCACGAACTGCCGCAGGCTGTCGATGGCATGCGGCGTGGGCTGTACATCGTTCTTGAAGCCGAAGCCCCATGCGTTGACGAGCGGTGCCACGGTCATGTCGAACGCCCCATCGGTCTCGGCGGAGATGGCCTGTCCCAATTCGAAGACATTGAGGAACATATCGTCGGGACGCACCTGCTCGTTGCGGTTGATGCGGGAGATGACCGACTCTTTGTTGAAGGCCGACAGCGAGGCATCCACCTTGTTGAGCACCGACTGAATGTCGCGTTCCAGGTTGCTGTCGTGCTGATAGATGATGGTGTAGTAGGTACCGAAAATCTTTCCCTGGTTTTTCTGGTAGGGAAGCGACTGCTGCTGCCTGATGACGAAGATGGAACCGGCCACAAGCAACAGCAGGAAGGCTGCCTGTATGTATCGTTTTTTCATATAACGAGTGGACTTAGGGGCGTTTTTTCGTTTTGGGGTTATATTTCCTTTTCAATCTGGTAGTCGTTGCGGTTGGGGTTGGAGCGGCTGATAAGGTCGCCTATGAAGCCCGCCAGGAACAGCTGCGTGCCGATGAGCATGGTGGTAAGCGCAATGTAGAACCAGGGAGAATTGGTGATGAGCCGCTGCGGAATGCCGTTTATGAGGCAGTAGAGTTTGTCGGCGCCCAGCCCGAGCACGGCAAAGAAACCGATGAGGAACATGAGCGAGCCGAGAAAACCGAACACATGCATGGGCTTCTTTCCGAAGGTGCTCAGGAACCAGAGGGTGAGCAGGTCGAGGTAGCCGTTGACGAAACGGTTCCACCCCATGAACTTGGAAACGCCGTACTTGCGTGCCTGGTGGTGTACCACCTTCTCTCCAATCTTGCTGAAGCCTGCATTCTTTGCCAGGTAGGGGATGTAGCGGTGCATTTCTCCGTAAACCTCTATGTTCTTCACCACCTCGCGACGGTAGGCCTTCAGTCCGCAGTTGAAGTCGTGGAGGTTCTTTATTCCGCTGATTTTCCGTGCCGTGGCGTTGAACAGTTTGGTGGGGAGTGTCTTGGAGATGGGGTCGTAGCGCTTCTGCTTGTAGCCGGAAACGAGGTCGTAGCCCTCTTCGGTAACCATCCGGTAGAGTTCCGGAATCTCGTCGGGCGAGTCCTGCAGGTCTGCATCCATGGTGATGACCACATTGCCCTGGGCTTCCTTGAATCCGCAGTAGAGAGCGGGGCTCTTGCCGTAGTTGCGGCGGAACTTGATGCCCCTGACATGCGGGGACTTCCTTCCGAGGTTCTCGATGATGTCCCACGACTGGTCGGTGGAGCCGTCGCTGATGAATATCACCTCGAAGGAATAGTGGTGCTCGTGCATGACTCGCTCAATCCATTCGTAGAGTTCGTGGATTGATTCTTCTTCATTGAAGAGGGGGATTACGACAGAAATGTCCATATTGCTTGTGTTTTTGTTTATTTGCGCTTGCCAAACAGTGCTACGACGGGGCTGACGATGATGCCCAGAAAGAGGTTCTGGACGAGAAACGACCCTGTCAGCTGGATGGGTGTGGTGCCCTTCATCTGCTCCACGGCCTGCTGCATGTCGTCGGTGCTGATGCCCTGCTGTTCATAAATGGGCCTTACCTGCTCCATGGCATCGGCAATAAGCTGGAAGAAACGGCCGTGGTCGAGCAGTTGGAAATAGCCGAACTGAACGAGGGCAAAGAGGATGCAGGCTCCGCCGAAGAGCTGGATGCAGTAGAGCAGTGCCCTTCCGAAGGAGATGGTGCCGTCGAGTGCGTCCTCACGGAACTTGCGCAGGCGCCAGAACATCACGAAGGGCGTGGACAGCATCAGCAGCACTCCCCACGAGGTGGTGGGAAGGTAGACGATGGTGAGGAAACTCAGCGTCCATACGAGTGCCAGTATCAGCCCGTCCTGACGGGCATAGGCTCTCAGTTGTTTCAGTTCGTCGGTGGTCATCATTCGCCGGCAAAGTTACGAATAAACGCGTGCAATAGAAAAGAAAGAATGGAAAAATCTTTGTTCATTGCCATGTGGAAGTGGTTTTCAAGAGTGCCTGACAAACAAAAAAAGGGGCGCACGGTTGTGCTCCCCTTTATGTGGGTTGTACGATTTTCAGTGTAACCGCACTTGTTGCAGTGTGTCTTTAGAAGAGTTCTGCGTAAACGGCGGCCTCTTCGCCCTCGAACATGCTCAGTTCGCCCGACGGGTGGTACTTGAAGTCGGCGAAGCGGAATACCTGTACGGCCAGAAACTGTTTGTCGGCGGCATAGACAATCTCTGCGCGGATGTTGCCCAGTTGCGTTGACTGCGGCTTGCCTTTGGAGGCAATTTCCTCCTTCACCTTTTCTGCAGGTTGCTGCAGCAGGCGCTGGAGCAGAATACCGTTGTCGGCGGAGTAGTCCAGTACGGTAGCCTTCAGTTTGCTCTGGGTGGGGATATAGATATAGCTGGTGGAGAAAAATGATTTCCGTGTTTCCACATGTTCACTGCTGACAACAGCCTCGGCTATTGCCAAATTCTTAATATTTGCCATTTCTGTGTTATTGTTTTGATTGATTGATCCTTTTAGAGTTAGGGGTGCGTGTGTGGTTTTTAAACAATCTAACACAGGATGTGCCTGAAGGCTATAACATAATGCAGCCTCGCGGCACGGTAAATCTGGATTTTTGAAAGGTTAGAGGTGGAATGGGGAAGGTGGAATGAGGATGACTGATGTGGGCACGGCATCCTGTTGTACCACTTTTCGTGCGGTTTGGCCTGGGTGGTCTGTGTCCGTTGCTGCCGTGCAGTGACAATACGCTCAGTCTGCTGTCGGTCGGACAGGGTGGCGCAGGGTTTCTCCTCTTCCGTGAATGAGTGGCAGTAAAGGCTGTCGCGGCAGTTCTTGTTCTTTTCGTTCCACTGCCTTCCTTCCGCAGCGTGCGACGGAAGAAACCAGCCCAGGCTCAGCGTCAGGACGGCAAGCTGCAGGCAATAACGGTTTCTTTTGTGGAATCTCATCGGCGTGACAGGCTTTATGCTGCTTGCGAAGGTACATACAAAAATCAGAAAAGCAGAATTTTATCCGTTCATTTTTTCTTTATTCAGGAAAAATGCTTACCTTTGCATCTGCAAAACACGGGCAAGTCCCGTACGGCCAGCTCCCTTCGAATCCTCCAGGACGGGAACGTAGCAAAGGTAGTTGGTTGTAGCGGCGCGATACGGACAGCTTGCCCACCTGCCTCTTTAGCTCAGTTGGCCAGAGCACGTGATTTGTAATCTCGGGGTCGTTGGTTCGAATCCGACAAGAGGCTCAAAGAGCATCTTCGATGACAGGTAAACACTTGTTTTTAACCGGCATTGGAGATGTTTTTTGTATGCCTGCCGCCGGCAGGCATTTCGGATATTTAATCCGACAAGAGGCTCAAGGAACAATCAAGCCGGGAATGCAAAATCGGGAGAAAGGCATTTGTCTTTCTCCCGATTTTCTTGTTGGTCTTGTGGAAAAGGAATGCTATTTTGCCTGTTTGTAATGCTGGTGCATGCAGGGAAAGTCGATGGTTGTGTCGGGCTGGCAGAAAGGTATGATGGGCATTTGCTTGCCGTCAGTGACATCCATGCGGTCGGTCAACATCTGCACTTTGGCTTCAACGCCATCGAGGGTGACGGTGACTTTTCCTTTGCTGTATTTGTAGTAGAGCCAGCCTTTTCCTATCCTGACGCGCGTTTGCAACTCGGTGATGGCTGAAGGGAGTGCCGGACGGACTGTGATTATCCCGTTGAGGAGGTCGGGCTGTATGCCGAGGAAGCACTGGTACCAGACGCGTAGTTGCTCGGAGTTGCTCCATGCCTGGAGGAAAGTTCCCGACCGTTTTGCCCATGACGTTCCTTTCCGCGGATAGGCATCGGCATTCTCGCTGAGACTTCCCACAGCACCTTCTTTGAGTGCCTGACGGTTCATGTTGCAGAACAGTTGCCACGCCGTCTCCTTGTATCCATATTCAATCATGCGCTGCATGGCAATGCCGTTGACCCAGAGCCATACCGTTCCGTTATGGTAGGCGTCGTCGAAGAAATAATGCTCGTCGTCGTGATGATAGGGATGGAACTGCGGGTCGTCCTGTGCCAGCGATGCGACGCCCCAGGGGTAGACCAGCTTGCGCCAGACTCGCTTTGCCACTTCATGCTTGAAATAGTTGTCGTCAATGAGGTCGAAGCAGAACAACTGATTCGGCCGGTATTGGAGGTCGGGTGTGCCGTTGTTGTTGAGGTGGTCGTAGACAAGGATGTTCTCCTTGTCGCAGAAATCTTGTTCGAAGTGTCTTGCCATGTGTTGTGCGGCTTGCTCCCATCGCGTGGCATGTACCGTGTCGTTGATTAGTGTGGCCAGGTGTGCCCCCGCCATGAGTTGCCTGTACCACAGCCACTGAATGTCGTTGGCCCTGTTGCCGCGGGGAGAACCGGGCACTTCATGCTTCACATCCATCCAGGTATCGGCATCTTCGTGTAGGAGATAGCCTTTTTCGTCAACTTGCTGCTTGAGACATTGATTGATGCTTAGTTGGATGGTGGGGTAGATGTCTTGCAGGAAATTTCTGTCGCCGGTATATTTCAGAAGTTCTTCTGCCTCGATGACATACCGTGGCGTACCGTCGGCGGTGTTGTACATGATAGTGTCTGGGTTAGCCCAGTTGGGTATGCGTCCGTAGTTGGGTGAGAGGCTGTCTCGGTTTTGTAGTTTGGCGAAGTCGCGGAGCATCTCTTCGGCTTCTTCAAACTGGCCCGTGACCATAGTGGCTCCCGGTAGTGCGATGAACATGTCTCGTCCCCAGTAGGAGTTGAACCACGGCAGTCCGGCGTAAATGCCTTTTCCCTGCTGGTTGGTGATGAGCTGGTCCATGGTCAGTGCAAGCCAGGCTAATGCGTGGTCCAGTTCCGGCAGGTTGCTGTTCAGCGGTACATTGTCGCTGAGCAGCCTGTTCATGCGTGCCGTTCGTTCGGCAATCAACTTTGTTTTCTCCGTGCGTGCCTTGTTGATGAGTCGCTTGCATTCGTCAGGTGAGCCATAGACGCAGATGAACCCACCGGCCTCGGCATTTACTGTGAGCGTGCTGTCGCTGAAAGAAAGTGCAGTGGGAATGAGTGGTGCCACCTCCAGCACTTTTCCATGACTTTCTTTAGGGATGAATCTTACCGAAGAGTTGTCGAAGGAGGAGCCGTTCAAGAGCCTTTGATCGATGGAAATGCCTATCTGCCGGGCTTTCTTCGTTTCCAACGAAATAAAGATAATATCCTCGTTGTCAACCAGCTGTAAACATTCTGTGGCATTGTCCCAGTTACGTTTGAGCGCGTCGGGGGTGATGTGTACCTGTTTGGCTTTGCTGCGCAGGAGAGGTTGTCCGTCGACATAGAGTTGATAGTCGGAGAAAATGCGGCGTGTTGCGATGTTCCATCCTGCGAAATAGTCGTCGAAGTGGCCTTGGTGGCTTTTTCCGTACCAATAGGCAGACCGCTTGTTGGTGAAGGAGTACTCGCGGTTGTCGGCTGCCTGAATCTCCATCTTCAGGTCGCTGGTCTGAAGTGGGTCGGGCATTGACGGGGAAATCTGTCGTTGACAGGCAACCATTGAGGGCAGTAGGATGAATAATAGTCTGGCGAAGTACATCTTATTTTACAATGAATTTCTTGCCGTTTTTAATGTATAGTCCTTTTGGGAGGTTATCAGGTGCTACTTTGCGTCCAGTGATGTCGTAGATAGATGAGTGATTATCAGGTGTGAGGCTATCAGGTGTGAGGTGGTCGATGCCGGAGACTCCTTCGCCCCACTGCTGTCGCAGATAATTGGTTTTCTCAGTAATGGCATTCTTGAAAGCGGCCTTGCGGCTACTCATGTCTGCATTTCCGTAGGCCGGCCATCGTGCAGCGTCGGCAACAGCGGCCTGTGCTATCTGGTCGACGAAGTTGTCGATGAAGTTGTCGAGGGTGAGGTATTGGTTGGGATAGAACGCTTTCCATATATCCTTTACTTTTTCCTGGAAGCGCGGGAACTTTGCAATCTCTCCTATCCAGCTCTGTCCGAATGGTGGGTCTACATAGATGAACTTGTTGTAGCCTCGGTGATATGAGTTGCCGAAGTCCCAGACGGGTCCGAATATGAGTTTGGTGTCGTTTCCCAGTTCCTTGCTCATGTAGCAGCTTCCGTGGAAGGACTCTGCGTTGTCCATGACCTCCTGTACGATATAGAAGCGTGCGAGTGCATCGATGTCAATGTAGTTTTCCCAGTCGGTGGAGTTTTTGTTGGTGTTGTAGATGGCATTGTCTGTTGCCTTGAGGAAGTTGGTTATGTAGTTTTCCTGTTCGGTAGAGAGCACTTCGGGTGTATGGTAGGTAATCCAGAGGTTTGCTCCGTTGCCTTCGCTGAAGCGTATTTGTCCGTCTTCCTCATAGTTGTTGATTTCGAGGAGCCATCCTCCTGTAATTTTTTCGGCATCGGTTTCCTGGTCGGCTTGCTCCACAATGTTGACGCGGTCATTGTCGACGCGTATTTTGTCGGTCATCATGTAGAGTCCGATGTAGTCGCCATTGAGGATTACCTCGACGGGTTGTTGTTCGGGTGTGTATGCGAGTCCGAGCAGTCGGCTGAGTTGAAATCCGACGGTATTTCTTAGGAATCCGAGGTTGTCGTCGGCATGTGCGAGGAGGGTGAAGTGCTTGCTTTTCTTCATACCCAGGGGAGCGGCCTTCTTGTCGAATTTCAGTCGATAGGGCTTTTTGTCGAATCCTGTCCAGGTGTAGTTGCCGCGGCCTTTTATTTTCAGTACCAATGGGGAAGTCTTGCTACCGAGGTTCTCGTATCCCTCGAGTCCAAGCGCATCAATGTAGTAGGTGCCGTCGACATAGTTTTCCTTTGAATCGACGGGGACGACCTCTTCGCTCTTTCCGTCGGCGGTAAGGATGAGGTCTGGTTCGGTGTACCATTCGGTGGTGAAGGTGTAGTAGCCGGCATTCTTGAAGTTAAGGTCGCCCGTCTGCTGTCCTATGTTTTCTCCGTCGTTGAAGATAATGTTGGAAGGGAGGTTGGCGGCATTCATTTCGTTTGTACCTACCCATCGCCAGATTTCATTTCCGTTATCGGCGGTGCCAACGAGTTGGCATTGGTCGCCCGGCCAGTCGTTGCTGACGGTTCCATTGCCGTTCCAAGTGTAGCAATTGACATTGATCCAATGTTCCGTATTCTCGAAGTAGGCGAAATACTTTCCTTCGACCATGGTGCAGCAGTCGGCCACCTGGACGGCTTTCGTGGTGTTGATATATAGCACGGGTAGTGTGCCGGAATAGGGCGTGCCCTTGAATGCGTTCATGGTCTGCCACGAGCCGGCGGCCCAGTTGTCACCGCTGGTTGGAACGAAGATGCCTCCTAGAATGACATTGTCCTCTCGTGTGGCGGTTCGTTTTTCCCCAAGGGTGTTGCTGATGTAGTTCTTTACATCGTTGAAGTTCTTTTCCTGGTTGCCATCAGGCAGGGATGTCTCGGCAAAGGTGTACCGGTACATGTCGCTGGCTTTCTCTGTCAGGGTGACGCTCCAGATGTTTTCGCCTTCGTTTGTCATCTGAAGTACATAGCAAATATTTTGACTGTTGCTGCCGTACACAAACTTGATGTTGCTGTATTGTGTCTTGGAGTTGTCGAAATAATACTTGCCGGCAGGAATATCAAGCGCAAAAGCCTGCAGCGAGCAAAGTATCAGTAGCACGAATGAAGTGTAGACCTTTTTCATTTTTTTATATTAGCATATTAAAGATGTGTGTTTGTTATTCCAAGTCAACCACGGTGATGCCTGCACCTCCGAACTGTACATGTTCGTCGGAAAAGTGTTTTACTTCGGGGAGTGTGGAGAGGTATTCCCTGATGAGTGTCCTGAGGATGCCATTTCCTTTTCCGTGAAGTATTCGGACACGGCCCACCGACATGAGTACGGCATCGTCGATGAAGTACTGTACTGCGTTGAGTGCATCGTCGGCTCTCATCCCTCGCAGGTCGATGTCCTGACTGAATTGCTTGCGCCGTTCATCGATGGTTTCCCTTGTGATGCGGCTCACCCGGACGGCCTCCTCTTGTCGCAGTTCCATTTTGCTTTTCTTGGGGGTGTCTGCGGCTTTTGCTTTTTCCAGTCGCTCAAGGGGCAGTTTCGAACGCATCTCTCCGAGGATGACGGTAGCAACCTTTCCTTCAATGCTCTCAACGATTCCAATCGATGAGAGTCCCTTTATGCTGACGCTGTCGCCCTGGCTTATTGTCCGATTTGTTCCTGTCGGTGCCGGGCTGGTGGCGTTGGTAGAGGAAGTTTCTGCATCGGGTTGTTTGTTTTTGCGGCGTTTTTCTTTGCGTTCCTTGCGGATTTGTATCTGTTTTATCTTCTTGTCGATAAGTTCGTCGCCGGCAGAGGTGTCAATCTCGCCGACTTCCTGCTTGAACAGTTCCAGTTCTTTGCGGATTCTCCTTGTTTCTTCACGCTCGGCTTGCTGCTCGCGGATTTCGCGGATGGCATTTTCTATTTTCCGGTTGCTTTCCTGCAAGAGTTGCTCTGCCTGTTGCTGGGCTTGCTGCAGGATGGCTTTGCGCCGTTGTTCCACCTCGGCCACATTCTGCTCGTACCGCTCGATGGTGCGCTGCATGTCCCGCTCATGCATGTGTATGGCCTGGCGCTTGTTTTCCCAGTATCGCTTGTCACGGACGATGTCTTGCAGGTACTTGTCGCTTTGGATGTAGTCGCTGCCGACAATCTGGCTGGCATCGCTGATAACCTCCTCAGGCAGTCCTGTCTTTCGTGCTATCTCTATGGCAAATGAACTGCCCGGCTGTCCCATCGACAACTGGTATAATGCCTGCATTTCCTTACGGTCGTAGAGCATGGCGGCATTGAGAATGCCCTTGTGCTCGTCGGCAAAATGCTTGAGGTTCTGATAGTGGGTTGTAATGACCCCGTAGGTGCGCTTTTGACAGAACTGCTTCAGTACCGCCTCGGCAATGGCGCCTCCAATCTGTGGCTCTGTTCCGCTGCCAAACTCGTCGATGAGCAACAGTGTGCGGTTGTTGGCCTGGCGCATCATCTGTTTCATGTTCAGCAGGTGGCTGGAATAGGTGCTCAGGTCGTCCTCTATGCTTTGCTCGTCGCCGATATCAATCATCAGTTGTTCGAAAAGTCCGGTCTTGGATCTTTCTCCCACGGGGATGCTCAATCCGCACTGAAGCATGTATTGCAGCAGCCCGACGGTCTTCAGGCAGACAGACTTGCCGCCGGCGTTGGGGCCTGAGATAAGCAGTATGCGTTGTTCCTTATTCAATAATATAGTAAGTGGCACTACTTTCTTTCCTTGTCGTTCCAACGACTGGCGCAGTAATGGATGTACGGCATCAATCCAGTCGATTAGCGGTTTGCCGTCCACTTCCGGCTCTATGGCCTGCATCGACCTGGCAAGGCGGGCTTTTGCCTGCACGAAGTCAATGTCGGCCAGCAATCGGTAGGAATGGACTATCTCGTTGACATGCGGCCGTATCTCATCGCTGAGTTCCGTGAGGATGCGCACCACTTCCTGGCGTTCGTTGTTCTCCAGTTGGCGTATCTTGTTGTTTGCCTCTACGACGGCAGCGGGCTCCAGGAACAGGGTGCGACCGCTGGCCGACTCATCGTGTACAATGCCGTCAATCTTCCGTTTCATTCCAGGCAGGATGGGCAGCATCAGTCTCCCGTCGCGAAGGGTGGGAGCCGCATCTTTGTCCACAATGCCGTCTTTCTGTGCGCTGCGGAGTATCTGCATCATGATCCTGCCGACGCTGCCTTCCATGCGGCGCAACTCACTGCGTATCTCTGCCAATGGCTTTGAGGCGTTGTCCTTCACTTTCCCGTGCTGATCCAGCACCTGTGCTATCTGACGGATGATGTCGGGGAAGCAACAGATGCCTTCTGTAAGTCTGTACAGCGTGGGGTAGAGGAGCGTTTCGTCGCTGTCGCGCTTGGAAAGGTATCGGCAGATGGCTTCGATGGTTTGCAGGGAGCGCATCAGGTCGAAGAAGTCCGGCTCTTCGAGGTGGGTGCGCTTCAGCCGCAGTCGCTTCACGGCCGGGCGGATGTCGTAGAAGTGCACCAAGGGAAACTCCTGCTCGTCGCATTCCTGCAGGCGACGGAACTCCTTCACTTGCCGCAACAGGCTGTTCACCTGCACCGCCTTGGCAGAAAAGGACATCTGTTCGACCAGTTCTTTACCAAGACTGGACACACAATACCCCGATAGGAGTTGACGAATCTGGTCAAACCCTATTTTCTGCTCAAAGTTTTTTGGATAGATCATTCTTTACCGTAGCAGCCTCCAAATGTATAAATAAACCATCGCACAGCCAAAAAAGTTCCGGAAAACTTTGTCTTTTAACACATTGCGTTTGCACGTTTTTACACAGCAACCCTGTTCTCTGGCGTTAAAAAAACAGACTAAAATTTGCAGGGACAGAATATTTCGCTTACTTTTGCAACGCTTTTCCGACAACTACCTGTCGCCATAGCAAAAGGAGAGATGGTAGAGTGGTCGATTACACCGGTCTTGAAAACCGGCGCACTGAGAGGTGCCGGGGGTTCGAATCCCTCTCTCTCCGCAAAAAAGAGCCAGCCAATTGGGTCTGGCTCTTTTTCTTTTTGCGGTTGCGAGCCGGGTTCTCACAGTTCTTTCAGTCGCTGTAGGCTTTGTGAAAGTGTTGCTTTGCAACCACGAACCTCCCCTCTCTCCGCAAACGAAAGAACTGATTGTGCCATCAACCAGTTCTTTCGTTTGTTGCTATTGCCGGGCAGTGTTTTTCCGTTCTTTCTTCACTCAGAGAGCCTTATACCTTAATCTTATTTATATGTGCGGGCGTGTAACCAAGGTGATTTGGCAGAAATTTCAAATTCCTGTGTAAAAAAGACGCAATAAAAGTTGGAGATATGAAAAATGTGCGTATCTTTGATGTGTGAAATTCACACGGAGAATGTATGGAAGAACTTAAGTATTGCTATAAGTATCCCCACCCGAGCGTCACTACCGACTGTGTGATTTTCGGTTTCGACGGGTCGCGCCTGAGCGTGCTCTTGATTGAGCGTGGCATAGAACCTTATAAAGGTTGCTGGGCGTTTCCCGGCGGATTCATCAACATGGACGAGCCGGCCAATGAGGGAGCGTTGCGTGAACTACGCGAGGAAACTGGGCTGGAGACGGCCTACATCCGGCAGTTCCATACCTTTTCCGCCCCTGACCGCGACCCCCGCGAGCGGGTCATCACCATTGCCTACTACGCTTTGGTGCGGCTGAGCGAGGTGAAGGCCGGCGACGATGCCGCCAAGGCACAGTGGTTTCCCTTGGACGATGTGCCGGCACTGGCCTTCGACCACGACTTGATCCTGCGCAGGGCCGCAGCCGAATTGCGCCGTCAGATCCACTTTGAGCCAATAGGCTTCGAACTCCTGCCAGAGAAATTCACCATGACACAGCTCCAGCGCCTCTACGAGGCCATTCTGAGCGTGGAGTTCGACCGCCGCAACTTCAGCAACAAGATGTTGAAGCTGGGCATCTTGAACCAACTGGAGGAGACGCTTGCGCTGAGGAACAGGAAAAAGGCTTTCCTCTACAGTTTCAATCCCGAGCGCTACAACCAGATGAAGGAGAAGGGCTTCCGCCTGGAATTCTGACCTGCAGCACATCTGTTATTTCAATCATTAGCACCTAAATATACTTTTCTCAAAGCGAAAAAAATCAGGACCCAACGATGAAAAACAATGAAAATATGAACAAGGACAAGGCGAATGCTCCTTCAGGGCGCATGAACATCATCTGCATGCTGAAGAATATCTTCCCCTTTGTGGCTCCCTACCGTTGGCTGGTGGGCGTCACGCTGGTGCTCACGCTGATTGGTTCCTTGCTGGCGCAGGTCAATGCCGTAGTGCTGGACAAGGCCGTCGATGCCATCAATGCCTTGGTGCAGCGTGCCGACTTTTCGTGGTCGGCGGCCGGGCGCATCCTGATGACCATCTCGCTGGTGCTGCTGGGCAAGGAACTGCTGGGTGCCGTGGTGACATTCTTCCAGCGCTACTTCGGCGAACGCATGCGCATCCTGGTCAGCCGCGACCTTTCGCTCGCCGTGGTGGACAAGATTCTCTCGTTCCGGCTGGCGTTCTTCAACTCCGAAGGTAACGAGATAGGCAAGCTCCAGTCGCGTATCGACCGCGGAGTGATGAGCCTGAGCAACACGGTGAACAACATCTTCATTGAGATTCTCCCGCTGTTCACCAGCGCCGTGCTGGCACTCGTACTCATGTTCATTGCCAATGTCTATGTGGGACTGGTTGCCCTGTGTGTGGTTCCCGTCTACTTCTACATCACCTACATCCAGGCCGGGCGGATGAAGGGCGGCCGCCACAACATCTTTGCCGGCCACCAGTCGGTCAGCCAGGGCATCCTGAACATCCTGGAGAGCATATCGGTGATAAAATCGTTCAACCGCGAGCCCATCGAGGCCACCCGGCAGGAGGGGCTCCAGCGCAACATGACCGACCTGCAGCTGAATATCCGCCGCCAGGGATACATGTTCAACGGGCTAAAAAGTTTCCTGGAGCAGATTGGCACGGTGCTCATCATCATCCTGACGGCCTACCTGGTGCTCATCGACTACCCGGGCATGACCATCGGAAAGATTATGTACCATGTCATGCTCTTTGCCAATGTGAGTGCCCCCATCCGGCAGTTGCACCGCATCTATGACGATATGAACGACGCACTCATCTACGCCGACGGCTTCTTTTCCATCCTCCACGCCGACGACGAGGTGGAGCAGCAGGGCAGCTACATTCCGGAGAAGGTGGAGGGGTACTTCCAACTGCGCGATGTGGACTTCACCTACGGCAACGGCACCAAGGCCCTGCACGGCGTGACGCTTGACATCGAACCCGGAAAGATTACCGCACTGGTGGGACTGAGCGGGGCCGGCAAGACCACCATCGTGAGCCTGCTCGACAAGTTCTATCCACCGGGCAGCGGTTCCATACGCCTCGACGGCGTGGAACTCAGCGAGTGGAACACGCACTTCCTGCGCGACAACATTGGACTGGTGCTGCAAAAGAACCATATCTTCGATGGCTCGATAGAGGAGAACATCCGCTACGGGTGTCCGGAGGCATCGCACGAGGCGGTGGTGGAGGCGGCAAGGCAGGCCTACATCTACGAGCAAATCATGCAGTTGCCCGACGGATTCCAGACCAATGCCCTGCAACTCAGCGGCGGACAGCAGCAGCGCATAGCCATAGCGCGTATGTTCATCAAGAATCCTCCCATCATCTTCCTCGACGAACCCACGGCAAGCCTCGACGCCATAGCCACGGAGCAGATCAAGCAGATCATCGATTCAATCAAGCAGGGACGCACGGTGATTATCATTTCGCACAACATCGGCCAGATTGTCGACGCCGACTGCATCTATGTGCTGGAGAAAGGGCGTGTGGTGCAGCACGGGACACCGGCCGAGGTCTACCGACAGGGAGGCGTCTACAAGGAGATTTTCGATGCCAGTGCCCGCAGCATGAATGTGGACAAGATTGCGGAGAACCTGAATGATTCGGCCACTTGAAAACCACCCGTCTTACACTCGTTTTCCAACTGGGCCCCAAACGCATTCCGTTTGGGGCCCAGTCGTGATGCGTTTGAGCCCCAAACGGAGTGCGTTTGAGCCTCAAATGCAAAGTGTTGGAAATCAGTTGGTTGCAATGGCGGTCTCGGCCATCCACTGATAGGCCAGCCGCTCGGCACCCGACGCCAGGTGGATGATGTCGTCCAGGTCGGAGAGGCCGTCCTTGCGCACCTGTCGCCGGACATGGCTGCGTTCCAGCCGTATCAGTGCAGCCTTGTGTTCCAGCCCGTAGGCATAGCCGGTGAGCGCTCCGTCGGCACCCACAATGCGGTGGCACGGCACGATGATGGCGATGGGATTCCGTTTCAGTGCTCCCCCGACGGCCTGTGCCGACACCCGTCGTTGCTGCCGCTCGTCGGCCAGGAGCCGTGCCAACTGCCCATAGGTGGCAGTCTCGCCGTAAGGAACTGTCAGGAGCCGCCGGTATACCGACTGGGCAAACAGCGAACCGGAGAGGAGCAGGGGAGGGGTGAAGTCGGGCTGCTGGCCGGCGAAGTAGGCATCGAGCCACTGCCGTGTCTGGCGGAACACTTCCAGGGAGTCATGCTCCTGTGTGTCCGTTCCGAACCGCAGGCCGGTCAGGTGCTTTCCGTCGCTGGCCAGTAGGAGGGTGCCCAGCGGACTGCCGTAGGTGTCGTGATAGATGTCGGTGTGGTTTCCTGTCATGACTTAAGTTGGTAATGCCCGTCAGGTGGGGGAGGACAAAGGTACGAAAAACGGCAGTTAGCTTGCCAGTTCTCCCTTGTACGGCTTCGGATTATTGTCCGTTTCGGAATTGTATCTCTGGTTCATTTGTGTCCTGCCAAAGTGCCTGGTCTTGGTAAATGAATCCAATTGGTATTTCAGGTGTTCTTCTATTTCCGGCAGTTCTTTGGCGACACGAATGTGATGTTGCCCCATTCCGTCAGTTCGAAAGGGCATCCAAGTTTCTTCAAAGTGTCGATAAACAACTCTTTCGTTTCCAAGTCTGTTTGCTTTACCATGATTGTTGAATGTCTTTGTTTGCTGATGGTCCGGGGAGATGGGCTTATTCCGTTCCGGCCTCCCTGTGAATCGTATTGCAAAGATAGTGCAAAAAAATCAAGACTGTCACACAACAGCACAAAAAAAGACGGCCTCTTGCGAGAACCGTCCTAATGAAAGGAGGAGTGGTACCTCCAGGAATCGAACCGGGGACACACGGATTTTCAGTCCGATGCTCTACCAACTGAGCTAAGGCACCAATAAAAATGCAATCCTTTCTTTTGTGTGGCAAAGGTAATTCTTTTTGTTTGTTCCGTAAAGGCAAAGCCGAAAGATTTTACCGGAGTTAACGAATTTTAACAAAACGAGGCTCCGTTTTGCCCTCGCCTATGCTTGCTTCAAGGGGTTCCATCCCTGCGCCGTGATGGGGAATTCCTTGCCGTCGCGGCCGATGAGCATGCTGCCGAGTTCCTGTCTGGTGATGTGTCCGATGACATGCACGCCTTCCAGGGCCTCTATCTTCTCATAGTCGCCGATGGGAACGGTGAACAGCAGTTCGTAGTCTTCGCCGCCGTTGAGGGCGCAGGTGGTGACATTCATGTTGAATTCCTCCGCCTGTATGGCCGTCTGATAGTCGATGGGGATGTTCTTTTCGTAGACACGGCAGCCGCATTTGCTCTGTTCGCAGATGTGAAGCAGCTCGCTGGAGAGTCCGTCGCTGATGTCTATCATGGCCGTGGGGCGTATGTTCGCATCGCGGAGCAGCCGCAGCACATCGCCGCGTGCCTCCGGCTGGAGCTGCCGCTGGAGAAGATACTCCTTGCCGGCAAAGTCGGGTTCGAACTCGGGAAACGCCGGACGGTGCTCCTTGTCGGGGTATTTCTGCTGGTGTTCCTTCAGCATCTGGTAGTAGACGGCCTTCTCCCGTTCCAGCAGTTGCAGGCCCATGTAGGCTGCCCCGAGGTCACCGCTGACACAGATGAGGTCGGTGTCCTTCGCACCGTTACGGTAAACGGTGTCGCCGTCGGAGGCTTTCCCGATGCAGGTGATGCTGATGGCCATGCCGGTGAGCGATGTCGTGGTGTCGCCTCCCACGATGTCTACCTGCCATTTCCCGCAGGCGGCACGCAGTCCGGCGTAGAACTGCTCCAGGTCTTCCACGCTGAAGCGCTTGTCGATGGCCACGCTGACAATCAGCTGCTGGGGAGTGCCGTTCATGGCGAAGAGGTCGCTGAGGTTGACCATGGCCGACTTGTAGCCGAGATGGTACATGTCGGTATACACCAGGTCGAAATGCACGCCCTGCATGAGCATGTCGGAGGTGACGAGCACATGGCTGTCGGGGTAGTGGAGCACGGCGCAGTCGTCGCCGATGCCGTGCAGGGTGGTCGGGTTTGTGGGCTGCAGGTTTTTCGTGAGGTGCTTGATGAGCCCGAACTCGCCCAGTTTGGATATGTCGGTCATTTGACGGTTATCGAAATAATGTTAGGAATTTGGTTGATGTATGTCGTTGGAATGTCAGTTCGTTGTGTGCCGTATCCGCCTGTCTGTCAGTTGTTCTTGAAACTGATGGTCTGCGTTTTGTTTGCGGCATGGTGGCTGTCTTTGGGCTTGTGGTCCTCTTTCCCTTTCGCCAGGATGCTGTTCCTTGAGTTTTTGTGTACATAACTCAGTATTTTACTGTTGAAATGCGTCTCCTGTTCGAGCATGAACTTGACAGTGATGGGGAGCACGAAGAGGTTATTTCTCACTCCTTCGCTTAGGGTTTGCAATTGTACCAGCCGCGTGGCGTCCTTTTCGGTGGTGACGATGCGCTTTGGTGCCGGCATGTCTTCGAAGGTCCTGTTAATTTTTTCGGCGTCCTTGGCTGTGAAAGCGTGGTGGTCGGCAAAGGTAAGCGGCACGATGCTGTGGGCGTGGCGGGCCAGTTCTTCCTGCAGGAGTGCCGGTGATGCAATGCCGGTGAGCAGCAGGATGTTTTCGTCCTTGCCGAGTTCGTCGAGCGGCTGTCTGGCTTCCTTGTCGCCGAAGAGCGGTACGAGTTGTCCGTAGTCCACTGTGGTGAAGAACAGTTCCTGGTAAGCCAGCAGCTTGAGCGACTTGGTGAGCACCCTATAGTCGACCGGTTTCAGGTTTTTCGGGCACTTCGTGATGATTACCATGTCGGCTCTGCGGGTGGCGTTTTTGGGTTCGCGCATTCTTCCTGCCGGGAGGAGGGTGTCGTTTATGAGCAAACGGTGGTAGTCGATGAGCAGGATGTTGATGCCGGGTTTGACATAACGGTGCTGGTATGCGTCGTCCAGGAGGATGACATCCACATCTTTCGTTTCCTCATCGGAGGTCAGGCGTCGGATGCCTTCCACCCGTTTCTTGTCGACGGCCACATAGATGTCGGGGAATTTCCGCTTCATCTGGAGCGGTTCGTCGCCGATGTCGTGCATGGTTGCATCTTCTCCGGCCAGCACATACCCCTTGCTTTTCCGTTTGTATCCGCGAGAGAGCACTGCCACCTTGTTCTTTTCCTTGAGCAGGCGGACCAGAATTTCGACATGGGGAGTCTTTCCTGTGCCGCCGACGGTGATGTTTCCGACGGCTATTACGGGTATGTCGAAGGCTTCCTGTTTGAAGAATCCTACATCGAACAGGTAGTTGCGTATCTTCACGATGAGTCCGTAGACCCCACTGAAGGGCAGCAGCAGCGGATTGATGGCTGTGTGGTGTCTTGCCGTTGGCATGGTGTGCGGTTCAGTATGTCAGGTCTTGTTATCTCATTTTGAAGAAGAATGGCAGCCGTGCCTGCAGGAAGTTCTGGCTGTCGGCGGTCTTCAGGAGGTAGAAGGGCTCGTAGAAATCGCCGAGCATGGCGCGGATTTGTCCGTCGAGATAGTTGCTGTTGCTGGTGGTGTTGAGGAAAAGTTCGTCCCAGCTTTGCTCTGCGGGATATTCCTTTGTGTGGTATTTGTCGAGCTTGGCAAGCTGTGCTGCCTTCTTGACGGCCTCGTCGATTCCTCCCAGCTGGTCCACCAGCTTGAGCTTGAGGGCGTCTTGTCCGAGCCATACGCGTCCCTGTGCAATCTTCTCTATTTCCTCAACGGGTTGCTTGCGTCCGTCGGCCACGCGCTTGCGGAAGAGCTGGTAGCCGCGGTTAACATAGCCTTGGAGGATTCCTATTTCCTCAGTGCTGCACGGGCGGGCCATGTTGCTGCCGAAAGTGCTGTTCCTGTTGGTCTTCACCTCGTCGAAGCGGAGGCCGAGTTTCTTGGTGGCAAGTTCGCTCATGTCGGGCAGGAGTCCGAAGATGCCGATGCTTCCGGTCAGGGTGTTCGACTCAGCCACGATCCAGCTGGCTGGGCAGCTGATGTAGTAACCGCCCGAAGCGGCGTAGTCGCCCATGGAAACCACGACGGGTTTCTTTTCCTTCAGTTGTACGATTTGGTGCCATATCTGTTCGGAAGCGTAGGCGCTGCCGCCGGGTGAGTTCACACGGATGACCACGGCCTTGACATCGTCGTCGTTCATGAGTTGCTCCAGGTCCTTCACCATTTCGCTTCCGACGATGTTGTGGGAGCCTTGCGAGAGAGGGCTGCCGCTGGCTTCGTCGACAATTCCGCCGTAGGCGTAATAGACGGCAATCTCATCGCCCTGGCGCTTCTCGCCTTTCACATTCTTCATGCCTTCCACTGAAATCTGGTTGATGTCGTCGTCCTCGTCGAGTTTGAGGAGTTTCTTGATTTCTCCCTTGACTTCGTTGGCATAGATGAGCTTGTCTACGAGTTTGTTCTTGACCTGGTCCTCGGCCGGTGCAAAGGCAACCAGGCTGTCGGCATACAGGTTCAGCTGGTCGATGCTGACCTTCCGGCTTGCGGCCACATCCTTGCAGATGTTGTTCCATGTGCCGTTCAGGAAGACGGTGTACTGCTCTCGGTTGGCATCGCTCATCTTTTCCTCGGTGTAGGCTTCGGTGGCGCTCTTGAAGGTGCCCACTTTCACCACCTGATACTTCACGCCTATCTTTGCGAATGCATCCTTGAGGAACATGGGCTGTACGGCAAGTCCGTGCCAGTCGAGCATACCCTGCGGGTTCATGTAGACGGTGTTGGCTGCCGAGGCGAGGTAGTAGTCGCTCTGTGTGTAGGTGTCTCCGTAGGCTACTACCCACTTGCCGCTTTTGCGGAAGTCGACGAGTGCCCTGCGTATTTCCTGCAGCGAGGCAAAGCTTGTGCCTATACCGCTGGCTTCGAAGTACACGCCCTTGATGCGGTCGTTGTCCTTCGCCTTCTTCAGTGCCGAGACGATGTCGTTCAGTCCGGTGCTGCCCTGGCCGCGGTTGGACAGGAGCGACATAATGTCCGGCTGGCTCTTCTCGTCAACTGCCGAGAGGTTCAGCACCAGTACGGTGTTGTCGCTGACATTCTGTTTGGCGCTTCCCGAGGCAACAATGCCCATCAGGCTCATCAGTCCAAGGGCAACGAAGATGAGCATGAAGAGAATCAGGCCCACGATGGTTGCCAGTACATTTTTAAAGAAATCTTTCATTTGGCGTTTGTTTTTGATTTTGACTATTTATGCAAAGGTAGACAATTTTTCCGATATGCAATAAATTGCATGCGTTTAATTTTCCGTCAGGGGCTGTTTTTTCGCCTTCCAGGCTTCAGGCGCAGACTGTGCAAGTGGCAGGATAGGGGAGTGAAACTGCTGTTTTCTTATCCTTTCAATATTATTGTAACATATTAATAACCATATTGTTGACTTTCTTTTCCTGCAAAATGCTTGAATGAAAGTTGCTAACGGAATTTATTCGTCGTCAGTGTGCAATGCCGCAAGGAGATTTCCTGACGGCAGTTTTCGCACAATTCAGTCATTCTTACCCTCCCCAAACCAGCCATTTGTTGTTGAAAAATCCACTTTTCGGTTTTCTGGAGTGCCGTTTTTGCATTGCAAGAAGCCTCCATCCGGCTCTTGACTGGGGCACATTCGCCTTCCGTTTGGCCCCTACTTGAAAAACCGCTTTTGGGAAGTCGGCGCCCAAATATACGCAAGCACCTGTCTGTCAGCAGGTTAGTGAAATCTTCAAAAATCGCTGTTTTTTGTGCCTTCCTATGCTGTTGATTGGCCGAAAACGGAATTTCGGTGCCATTTCCGCCGATGTGCAATGCAGTTATGGAGCGGCTGACGATTTTTCCTGCGTTGAAAAAACATGCAGGCTGTGGCTCAAAACGGAAATAATCATTACTTTTGCGGATATGAAACGAGCAATTATCATGGGTGCCTCTTCGGGCATGGGCAATGCCGTTGCCAGGCTGTTGCTGGCCGAGGGGTGGCAGGTGGGCGTGGCAGCCCGTCGCAGTGAACCGTTGGAAGCGTTGCAAGGGGAATATCCAAGTCAGGTGTTCACCGCCCTCATCGATGTCAACAGCGACGAGGCTCCCCAACGCCTGCAGTCGCTCATCGAGGCTATGGGCGGCAGTGTCGATCTCTACCTCCACGCCTCCGGCATCGGCAAGCAGAACGCCGAACTGGCTCCTGACATTGAGGAACGCACCGTTGTCACCAATGCGCTGGGCTTCACCCGTATGGTTGACGCCGTATTCAGCCATTTCCGTGCGCAGGGCGGCGGCCACATAGCCGTTATCTCCTCCATCGCGGGCGTGAAAGGGCTCTCGCCAGCCCCTTCCTACAGTGCCACGAAAGCCTTTCAGAGTACCTACATCCAGGCCTTGGAGCAGCTTTCCAACGCCCAGCGGCTCCGCATCCGCTTCACCGACATCCGCCCGGGGTTCGTCAATACGCCGCTGATTGAAGGCAGCAACTTCCCCATGCAGCTCTCGGCCGACAAGGCCGCACGACTCATCGTCCATGCCATCGGGCGGCGCCGGCATGTGGCTGTCATCGACTGGAAGTACCGCCTCCTGGTAGCACTTTGGCGGTGCGTGCCCAACTGCATCTGGCGCAGGGTGGACCTGCTGCGGGAATAGCCTCCTCACGCGCGTGCATAATCAATAAGGTTCAAAGCGTGTGGCCCACTGACATTTTTACATTTCTACGCTTTTTGCTTACTTTGGCACGATTTTCGCTACATGAAAGGCAGACACTAATTAACCCATAAAAACAAACAACTATGAACATCAAACCATTAGCCGACCGCGTGCTGGTAAAACCTGCACCCGCTGAAGAGAAAATCGGAGGGATAATCATTCCCGACACCGCAAAGGAAAAACCACTGCAAGGCATCGTTGTTGCCGTTGGCACCGGAACGAAAGACGAAGAAATGTTCCTGGCCGAGGGCGATACCGTGCTCTACGGGAAATACAGCGGCACCGAACTGGAGTTCGGCGGAGAGAAGTTTCTCATGATGCGCCAAAGCGATGTGCTGGCAAAAATAGAAAAGTAACAACCCAATCAAATACTCACAACAATGGCAAAAGACATTAAATTCAATAGCGACGCCCGCGATTTGCTCAAGCGTGGCGTGGACCAACTGGCAGATGCAGTGAAGGTTACCCTCGGACCGAAAGGCCGCAATGTAGTAATCGAAAAGAAATTCGGTGCCCCGCAAATCACAAAGGACGGCGTCACCGTGGCTAAGGAAATCGAACTCGAAGACCGCTTCGAGAACACCGGCGCACAGCTGGTGAAGAGCGTGGCTTCGAAAACCGGCGACGACGCCGGCGACGGCACCACGACGGCAACCATACTGACACAGGCCATCGTCAACGAAGGACTCAAGAATGTCACCGCAGGAGCCAATCCCATGGACCTCAAGCGCGGCATCGACAAGGCCGTGGCAGCCGTGGTGGAACACATCAAGGCCGTGGCAGAGAAGGTGGACGACAACTACGACAAGATCGAACAGGTGGCAACCGTCAGCGCCAACAACGACCCTGAAATAGGAAAACTGCTCGCCGACGCCATGCGCAAGGTCTCGAAAGACGGCGTCATCACCATTGAGGAAAGCAAAAGCCGCGACACCAGCATCGGCGTCGTAGAGGGAATGCAGTTCGACCGCGGCTACCTCTCGGCCTACTTCGTCACCGACGGCGAAAAACTGGAGTGCAACATGGAGAAACCTCTCATACTCCTGTACGACAAGAAAATCTCAAACCTCAAGGAATTCCTCCCCATCCTGCAGGCTGCTGCCGAGAGCGGACGACCCCTCCTCATCATTGCCGAGGATGTAGACTCCGAAGCACTGACCACACTCGTGGTCAACCGCCTGCGCGGAGGATTCAAGGTGTGCGCCGTGAAGGCCCCAGGCTTCGGCGACCGCCGCAAAGCCATGCTCGAGGACATTGCCGTTCTCACCAGCGGTACCGTCATCAGCGACGAGAAAGGACTCTCGCTCGAACAGGCAACGCTTGACATGCTCGGAACATGCGACAAGGTAGTTGTCACCAAGGACAACACAACCATCGTCAACGGAGCCGGCAGCAAGGATGCCATCGCCGAGCGCGTGGCCCTCATCAAGCGCGAGATAGAGAACACCACCAGCACCTACGACAAGGAAAAACTGCAGGAACGCCTGGCCAAACTGGCCGGCGGCGTGGCCGTACTCTATGTAGGCGCCAACAGCGAGGTGGAAATGAAAGAGAAGAAAGACCGCGTAGACGATGCACTTTGCGCCACAAGGGCCGCCATCGAGGAAGGTGTCGTAGCCGGAGGAGGCATTACCTACATCCGTGCACTCGACGCTCTTAAGACCGTCAAGGGCGAAAATGCCGACGAGCAGACCGGAGTCAACATCGTGGCACGCGCCATCGAGGAACCGCTTCGGCAGATTGTGGAGAACGCCGGAGGGGAAGGTGCCGTCGTGGTGAATAAGGTTCTCGAGGGGAAAGGCGACTTCGGATACAACGCCCGCACCGGTGAATATGAGGACCTGCGCCAGGTCGGTATCATCGATCCCGCCAAGGTGGCACGCGTAGCCCTCGAAAACGCAGCCTCCATCGCAGGCATGTTCCTCACCACAGAATGCCTCATCGTGGACAAACCCGAGGATAACCCGCCAATGCCGATGGGAAATCCAGGCATGGGAGGAATGATGTAAAAATGTAAAACTCTGCAAAAAAAACTTAAATACAAGGCGCTTCTTGATGCGTTTGTATTGAAGATTACAACAGAATGACTATATTTGCAGTACCAAAATTTGATTTGTTTTAGTAGATTAGTTTTTAAGTAGTTTGTAGAGGAAGGGATGTCGTGACGACATTCCTTCTTTTTTTGCACCTTTTTATATCACGCATGCGGAGGGACTGTGGGGGAAATCTCCCCACGAAATAGGGAAACGGGCAGGCCGATTTAGGACTTCCCCTTTGCAGGCGCTTGCCACCGGTCGTATATTTGCAGCAGAGAACAACGAACAGAATGTCGAACCCTCAAAAAATGTACGACTATGAAAAAGATGATGTTTATGGCAGTAATGATGGCGATAGCCACGACTGCATCGGCAATGAGCTACTCCAAGGCCAGGAGCGAAGCCTTCTTCCTGAGCGACAAGATGGCCTACGAGCTCCGCCTGAGCGACAGACAGTATGATGCCGTTTACGAAATCAACCTCGACTACTTCTTGAGCGTCGGCACAGCACGCGACTTGTTCGGCATGGCTTGGGATCGCAGGAACTCCGACCTCCAGTATGTCTTGAGCGCACGGCAGTGGAGCAAGTATGTGACCATGGGCTACTTCTACCGTCCTCTTGCCTGGCGTAACGGCTCGCTGGCATTCGAAATCTATGCACGCTACGACCGCAGCCGCTTCTTCCGCGCCGCTCCGAAAGTATATGTGGCCGACAGGGGCGTACAGAATCACTTCGACCGGACCCGCTACGACAGGGGAGTGCAGGGTGGAACACACTTCGGAGGCAAGGCGGTTGATGTGAAGAACAGGAACCTGAACACGGGTGCAAATGGCAGTTTCAGTGGCCGCAGCATCGCAAACAACGCCAACGCAAAAGCCAGCCGCAACTCGCAGGCAACACGCAGCAGCCACTTCGGCGGACGCTGAACAACATAGACAGTTTCAAATCTTCTGATAGGTAATCGAATATAACTCTCTCTCTAAAGGACAACTGCCGGCGGAAATCGCTTCCGCCGGCAGTTTTATTTGTGCCGTGTGTTTGCCAGACTGACTTTTATTCGTACTTTTGTGTCGGACAACTGCTGCCCGGCGGCATTGCTGCCGAGGTACAAGCGGTTGCCCGTCCTACCCATGATTACGCAGAAAGAGATTAGAATCGGGGCAAAGTCGGCCGGTTTCCACCTCATCACCGAGGAGGTGCTGGCGCAAATCGGGCCGCTGCCGGCAGCCGGACTGCTCCACCTGTTTGTCAAGCACACCAGTTGCGGACTGGCGCTCAACGAGAACTACGACCCAGATGTGCGGCACGACCTCCACGAAATCTTTGCGCGCCTGGTGCCGCAGGGTCAGCCTTACTACCGGCATACGCTGGAGGGAGCCGACGACATGCCGGCTCACGCCAAGGCTGTGCTGACCGGTGCCGAACTGACAATACCCATTACCGGCCACCGCCTGAACCTGGGCACCTGGCAAGGCATCTACCTTTGCGAGTTCCGTGAGCGGGGAGGGCAGCGCCGTCTGGTGGCAACCATCTACGAATAAGACCTATGCGATTACACGAAATGGACAGAAAGTGGCTGCGCACGGCACTGATTGTGCTGACGCTTGCCATCATGCAGTTCACCTACTGGGGTGAGAAGATACCTTTGGAACGAGGTGCCGGCTGGGACGGACAGCAGTACCGCGAGGAAGTGCAGGATGTGGTCCACATGCTGCTGGACGGCCGTATCGATGCGTATCACATGCACCGCATCCTTCCCTTCGTCTTCAGTCACGGGCTGCTGGGCTGTGTCGGCCTGCCGCCGACGGAAGGAAATGCCATGACCGTGACCATTGTGGCAAACCTCTTCATCGTGTTCTGCAGCATGATGCTCTTCTTCCGCATTGCCGACACGCAGCGGTGGAGCCGTTCCACCGAGGTGATAGGGTTTTCCTCGGTATTCTTCACGGTGGGAGTGCTGAAAATCTGGGGCTACTATCCCTTCCTTACCGACGAGATGGCCCTGTTTCTTGCCCTGCTGTCGTGCTTCCATTACCTTACGAACCAGCGTAAGGGACTCATCGCCGACGGGGTGCTCGGCATGCTGGTCTGGCCCATGATAAGCCTCGTGGTGCTGGTTTTGGTGATTTTTCCGATGCCGGCATCGTCGCAGGCCCCAAACGACCAAACGACCAAACAACCAAACGACCAAGCCGCCAGCCATCTGCTTCGGCTGCTCTTTGCCCTCTGGTATCCGCTGTTGTTCGCTGCCTTTGTGGTCTACAAGATGCGTGTTCACCCTGGGATGCCCTTCGCCGAGATGTTCGCCCTCCGCCCCTCTCAGGGCATGCGGTTGGCAATGGTTGCCGTGGCTGCCACAGCCGTGTTCTTCTACCTGGCCACACGCTGGATAACGCTCGATGTTTCATACCTGTTCAAGCAGTTGACCGACCGTCGCAACCTGCTGCGCATCGTGGCAGGGTGTGCAACTTTCGTCGTGGTCTATAAGGTGGTGGAACTGCACAGTGCGCCGGCCATGTTCTCCGTAGGGGAGGAACTGGCGCAGATGGCCCAGTTGCCGGCCTCCGACATCCTGGTTTTCCTGGAAGCACCTTTTCTCTATTGGGGACCGTTCTTCCTACTGCTCATGGCCAGTTGGCCCTCGGTGTGCCGCGCGGCCTGCCGTGAGGGCTCGCTGGGGCTGCTGATTACCGTGCTGATGAGCCTCGCTTTCCTCGTGGATATTGAGACACGCAAGCACATTTCGTTCTTTCCTTTCCTGCTAGTGCTGGCCTTGAACCATGTCGACGGGCTTCGCCTGCGCTCGTGGGTGGCACCCGTATTCGCCGTCCTGTCGCTGCTCATGTCGGCTCTCTTTCAACGCCCCCGGCATGCAGGAGGCACTTGAAAGCCTCTCAATGGACAATTACCTGCAGTTCCCCGCGCAGCGCTATTTCATGTTTATGGGACCTTGGCAGAGCCACCGTGTCTACCTTGCCGGCATGGCCCTGCTGCTCGTTTGCCTCCTTGTCATGGCGGTACTGCACCGGAAACGCCTCTTCACCAAGCCGACGGAGGAATGCTGAATTTGTCTGGATTTATTACTAAAACCGCGATTTGTTAACATTTCTGCCGTGTTAAAATCCGATGGGTGGGCTCCTGTACCACCCGGGCGGAAAAAATGCGTCTGTCGGAAACTATGCTGACAGCCAGCGACTTACGGGCACTTTTCTCCCGAAAACCTGCCGCTTGGAATTCAAGAGCCTGGGTTTCGGCATGCAAAAGCCTGGGTCTTGTGCGACAAGTGCCATGCACTCAATCGTCAAGATCCAGGCTTTTTAGTTCCGTATTTTTAATTATCGAGGTTGTGAGGTTATAAGGTTTTGAGGTTTTAGGTGGAAAATGGAAGATGGGAGATGTCCTGATTTTTTACGAAATCGTTGATTCGGAATTACAGGCCGAGTCCCTTCAGCCACTTTCTTACTTTCTCCTTGCCTTCCCTTGCCTCGTGTCCGTAGATGGAGAATGCCTCTTTCACGATGGCTTCGGGATAGGCTTTCTGCACATCTTCCACGCATCGGCCCAGTCCTGACCCCTCGTGCGTGGTGAAGGGGATGAGCGTCTTGCCGTTCAGGTCGTAGCGGTTGAAGAAGGTGAACATCACTTGCGGGTAGGTTCCCCACCACACCGGTCCTCCGATGAAGACGGTGTCATATTGTCCGAGGTCGGCAGGCTCGCCTTCGAACGGCGGCAGTTCCCCCCGTTCCTGTTCTTCCTTGGCCAGGTCGCAGAGGGGTTCGTAGGCCATTCCGTCATACTTGTCGGTCTTCACCTCAAAGAGGTCGGCTCCCGTAAGTTCGGCAATGTAGTCGGCAATGCGCTTCGTGTTGCCCACCTTTACATTGCCCACGGCATAGTTGTCGCCGGCATGCGAGAAGAAAACGACCAGCATTTTACCCCCCTCTGTCCCCCCTGAGGAGGGAAGTTGGGATTGCGTGGCTGTTTGGCTGTCGGCCTTCCTGCCGTTGCATGCCACCGAGAGCAGCAGTGCCGAGAGGCAGATGATGTATCTGAATGCTTTCATCTTTATGTTTATTTGCTTGTAAGGATTATCCGTAGGTCTCTATCAGGTATTTGACGAACTGCATGTCCGAGAAGTTAATGGTTCCCGTGTCGTGTCGGTTGAGTGCGGCAATGCGGTCCATCTCGCCCTGGCTGAGCGTGAAATCGAAGATGTCGAGGTTCTGCTCCATCCTTTCCCGGTGGGTGGACTTGGGTATTGCCACGATGCCTCGCTGGGTGAGCCATCGCAGCGCCACCTGTGCGGCACTCTTGCCGTGGCTGCTGCCAATCTCGGCGAGCACCTCGCTCTTCACGATACCGTCCACGCCCTGTCCGCCGAGCGGCCCCCATGCCATCATCCTGGTCCCGAAATCGTTCAGCACCGCCTGGATGCCCTGCTGCTGGATGAGCGCATTGCACTGCAGTTGGTTCACCATCGGCTTGATGTCCACATAGTGGGCGAAGTCGAAGAAGCGTGCTTCCTGGAAGTTGGAAACGCCGATGGCACGCACTTTCCCGGCCTTGTAGGCTTTCTCCATGGCCCGCCAGGTGCCGAACACATCGCCATAGGCCTGGTGGATGAGCAGCAGGTCGATGTAGTCGGTCTGCAGTTTGCGCAGGCTTTCGTCGATGGAGGCGGCCGCCTTTTCCTCGCCGTTGTTCGAAATCCATACTTTCGTCACCAGGAAGAGGTCGTCCCGGTTCACGCCACTCTTGCTGACGGCGGCACCTACGCCCTCTTCGTTCTGATAGGCCTGGGCAGTGTCTATCAGTCTGTACCCCGCGCTCAGTGCATCACTGACGCAGCGTTCACATTCCTGTGGGCTTACCTGGAACACGCCGTAGCCCAGCAGCGGCATCTCAATGCCGTTTGACAGTTTGATTTTTTCCATTTTTATATGTGTTTTGATTAATGACTCTTCTTGAGAAATTGCAGGTCGCCATACCAGTAGGAGGCTGTCGTGCCACCGTCGATAAGGATATCTGTGCCGCTTATGAAGCGTCCGCGGCTGGACATCAGGAACTCGGCCAGGTCGCCCACCTCGTCTGGAGTGCCGGCACGGCCTGCCGGCGATGCGGCTATCATCTTCAGGTAGCCTTCCTTCCGTGGTCCGTGCAGTTCGTCGTTGGCCAGCGGAGTAATGATGATGCCCGGCGAGATGCTGTTCACCGTGGCACCACGCTTGCCCCAGCGGCACGCTTCGTACATGACTCGAAGCACATTGCAGCGCTTGGAGTACTGGTATGCCTTCAGCGTGTCGGTTATCTTACGCAGGAAAGGCAGTTGCAGCAGTTCGTTGCAAGGGGTGGTGGCCAGGGCTTGGTCCTGTTCCGGCATCAGTGCGGGCAGTCGATGCCCGCTCTGTGAGGAAATGACGATGCCACTGCCCCCATCGGCTATAATCTGTCCGAAGACTTCCAGCAGCACGCTTGTGCCGTAGAGATCCACCTGCAGAATCTTTTCAACAGGCGCTTGCGACGGAGACACCCCGGCAGCGTTGACCAGATATTTCACAGGTCCCTTGCTTTCGGCAAACGATGCCAAGGCACGGATGTCGTCTTCAGAGCCCAGGTCGCAGCGGAACAGTTCGCACTCGTAGCCGGCATCGGCCAGCGTGTGGGCTGCCTTCTCGGCATTTTCAATACTATAGTCGGCCAGCACAATGAGTTTTCCCACTGCAATGCGGCGTATGATGGCGATGCCTATGCTGCCGGCACCCACCAGGACGGCTACTTCTTTCTTCATAATGATTGGTCGTTTGGCTCTTATGACTCGCTTCGCTCATGTAAGCGGGCAGAGCCCGAGCGGTTTGGATAAGTTGGTCATTTAGTTGTTTGGGAGGCTCTTAGTGGCTGTTCATGCCTGAAGGGCATTGTCTGCTATCTGCTGTGCCTCGCGGTCGGCGTTTGCTGCCTCGGCTCCGTGGATGGGAATGCCGTCTTCCACGATGGCGGTGGGACAGAGTTTCTTGATGAAGCGCACGCTGCTGCCCATGCCGCTGCCCTCGTTGGTGCAGAAGGGAACGATGCGCTTACCGGTGAAGTCGAGCGATTCGAGGAAGGTGTAGCACACCATCGGCATTGTGCCCCACCAGTTGGGGTAGCCCAATACGATGGTGTCGTACGGGTCGATGCTGTCCAGATGGTTTTTCATCTCAGGGCGTTCCTGGTCGTGGAGTTCCCGCTTGGCTTCTTCGATGCAGGTCATGTACGAGTCGCTGTAGCGGCGCACGGTGTCGATGTGGAATACATCGGCATCGGGAATGAGTTCCTTCAGTTTCCCTACCACCACTTCGGTGTTTCCCTTTTCCAGCGAACGGACGCTGCCGTTCACATAGTTCTCGCCACGGCGGGAATAGTAGGCTATCAAAATCTTTCCCATAGTCATTGTCTGTTTATGCCATCTGCGGCAGGGCAGTCCATTCGAAATACTGTTCACGCTCGGCAATCCACCAGCGTCCGTCAATCTTAATGTACTTGTCGAAGTAGCGTACTGCATGTACGGTCAGCTGGTCCTTGCCGTCCACTTCGTTCACAAGCGTTGCCAGGGCATAGCATGTTCCGGTGGCATGTGTGTCGTCGATGAAGTCCACGTTCTGCTGTCCGTTCATGTGGAACGACACCTTTGCTGCACCGAAAGCCTTGTACTGGCGAATCATGTCCTGTACATCGCGGGCCTGCAGGCCCGGCTTTCCGCCGAAATAGACATTCAGTTTGATGTCGGGACGGAAGATTTCCACATAGCAGTCCTGGTTGTTCTTGTCACTCTCTGTTGCGTAGAAGTCGACCAATGCTTTCAACTCTGCGCGGTCTTGTAGTCTGAAATCCATAGTGTTTTGCTTTTGTCGGTTGGTTATTACGGTGGCAAAGGTAGGATGACGGATGCTATTGGGCGTTATATTTTTTTCGGGTAATTTTACCAAATTCGGAGAATCGTCCTTTTTGAACGGCAGAAAGACCTGCCGGATTCAGTGCCGGCGGGCCTTTCTTTTCAGGCTGTCGATGTCTTATTCCCTGAAGTCGGAAGGCTTTGAGCCAAGGTTGTTCATCACATAGCGGTTGAAGTGTGCCTGCGAGGAGAATCCGAATGCATCTGCAATCTGTGCAAACGAGTAGTTCCTGTCGCGCAGCATCCGGCTGATTTCCAGCGAGGTGTAGCGCATTATCCAATAGGCGGCCGTCAGTCCGCTCACCTTTTTCGATACTTCGCTCAGGTATTTGCTGGTTACGCAGAGTTTGTCGGCATAGTAGCTGACGTCTCTGTTCTGGCGGAAATCGCCCCGTTCGAGCATTTCCACGAACTGCATCATCAGCTGGTGCTGCTGGGTGGAAATCTTGTCGAAGCCGTACCGTTCGGCGTGGAAGTCGAAGAAATCGAGAATCATGGCCTGCACGGCGTTTGTGAGCGCCTCGCGGAAGAAGTGGTGCTGAGGTTGCGAGAGGCGTTTGCCAATCAGGGCGAAGTTGTTGGCACAGCGTTCCTGCTGCTCTTTGCTGAGTTCCATGATGGGATTCTCAAACAGTGCCAGGTGTCCTTTCATTCCGTAGTTGCTCTGGGGAGTGGAAATCTCTATGAAAGCCTGTGTGACATAGACCACATCCACACGGAAGTCGTCGCTCTCTGTCAGGTTTTTCACCAGGTCGCCGCGGCGTGCGATGATCATGCAGTTGCCCTGCTCCAGCCTGAATATCCTGCCGGTATGAGTGAAGGTGCAGTGCCCTTGATGGCAATAGGCGTGGCAGAGGTAGTCGGCGTAGGTTTCGTCGCCGATGTGGCGGAGGCTGTTGTCGAGGATGATGTGTTGGATGGTGTCCATATGCGGAGGGGTGACAGGTTGGAGGAAGTGTGGGGAACTATGGCATTTATGGGTTAACGGCTTGGGGTGTCCAGTTCCTGAAGAAGCGCGCCACCTTGTCCTTGTTGTAGCCTTCGCCTTCTTCCAGCAGGCCGGAGTCTTGTATGTGCACCACATCACCTTGCTGGTTGAGCACGACCAGGACTGGGAAGCCGAAGCGTGCCGGCCTTCCGAGCCGCTGCTGTATGGCTTCGGCCTGCTGTTTCTTTGCCTCCCCGGCTGAGCGGCGTGGGTTGTAGTCTACATGTATGTAGATGAAGTGCTGCTCGATGAGGGCGCTGATGTCGCTGTCGTGGCTGATGAAGTCGGCAAATTTCAGGCACCAGGGGCACCAGTTGCCGCCAATCTGGCAGACGACGAACTTGTCTGACTGCCTTGCTGCCGCGAGGGCGTCGTCGATTTGCTGCATGGGATCGAGGCTTTCGTCGTACACCTTTGGCAGCTGCACCTGTGCCTGTGCGGTCAGCCAGGTCATGGTGAGGAATAGAAAGGAAAGGATGCTTCTGTTCATTGTCTTGTTTCTTTGGTATATTTCTGTCGTGGCTGTTTCTCCGGTCTGCCCCTTTGCCGGTCATCTTTCCGGCTGCCAGAAGCGCCAGAGGTCGCTCAGGAGTGCCTCGTAGTGCGTCATGGTGAAGGGTTCGTCGCTGTTTGTCAGGATGGTATAGGCAATGTTGTCGTAGGTCTTGCCTACATGGGTGTCGCGGAAGCCGTTGCGCAGGTAGAAGGCATGGCGGCGCCGGCGCTGCTCCCGGTTGTCGCTCGGCTGTTCGGGCGACTCAATGTCGAGCACCAGTGTCTGTCCTTCGTATTCCGCCAGCAGGCCGGTCAGTATCTGTTGGCCGTAGCCTTTGCCGCGCAGTGTGGGTACGACGGCGAAATACCAGAACCAGTTGGCATGCTGTCTGGGATAGACCACGGTGAAGCCCACGAAGGTCTCGCCGTCGTAGTAGGCGGTTACCAGCAGGGGCATTTCCTCCATCAGCCGCAGCAAATCGTCCCAAGGTATTTGCTCTTCCTTGGGAAACGCCTGTGCATAGAGTGCCCTTATCTCGTCGGGCACTTGCTGCGGATGGGCTGCGCGGATGGCTTTCAGCATGTTTCGGGTGGCTTTTGCTTGTGGCAAATATACGAATAAAAAAGCAAATATCGAAAAGATGTTTTCGGTTTGTCCGGCAGCGGTTTTCCAAAAGAGCCTCGGTTGCACTCCGTTTGGGGCCTAAACGCTTGCCGTTTGGAGCCCAAACGCAAGCCGTTTGAGCCCCAAATGGAAACCGCACACAGGACAGATGGTGTGCATGTGGCGCAAACGACTGATTGACAGCAGGTTGAATCAAATCGTGCATCCCTTTGTGAAACATGTACGGTAGACTCCTTTCGTGGGCACATGCGTACCTTATTATATAAAAAGGAAGCACCCGCCGCAAAACCGGCGGGTGCTTTTCCTGTGCATACGGGTGTGTGCTTATTTCTTGAACTTGTGCGAGACAAGCATCGTCTTGGGGTCGAGCGCCTCGTCGAGTTTCTCTTTCGTCATGAGACCTTGCTCCAGCACGATGTCGTAGACCGAGCGGTTGGTCTCCAGCGCCTCCTTGGCCACCTTCGAGCAGGTCTTGTAGCCGATGTAGGGGTTCAGCGCCGTGACGATGCCAATGCTGTTCTTGACCATCTCGTAGCAGTGTTCCTTGTTCACGGTGATGCCCAGGATGCACTCCTCGGTGAGGGTCTCGATGGCATTCTTGAGCCAAGTCAGGCTTTGGATGAGTGCCTCGGTGATGAGCGGTTCCATCACATTGAGCTGCAGCTGTCCTGCCTCGGCGGCGAAACTGATGGCCGTGTCGTTGCCGATAACCTTGAAGCAGACCTGGTTGGTCACCTCCGGGATGACGGGATTGACCTTTCCCGGCATGATGCTTGAGCCCGGGGCCTTCGGCGGGAGGTTGATTTCGTTCAGTCCGCAGCGCGGTCCGCTGGACATGAGCCGGAGGTCGTTGCAAATCTTGCTCAGTTTGATGGCCAGGCGCTTCAGTGCCGACGAGTAGGACACATAGGCTCCGGTGTCGGGCGTTGCCTCGACAAGGTCGGCGGCGACGACGAACGGTTCACCCGTGAGTTTCGACAGGTTGGCGGCGCACAGTTCGGGGAATCCCGGCTCAGCGTTCAATCCCGTACCGATGGCCGTGCCGCCCATGTTTATCTCGTGCAGCAGTTTCACATTGCGCTCAAGGTTGAGAATCTCCTCCTCCAGGTTGTTGGCGAAGGCGTTGAACTCCTGTCCGCTGGTCATGGGCACGGCATCCTGCAACTGGGTGCGGCCCATCTTGATGATGTCCTTGAACTCCTCGCCCTTGTAACGCAGGGCACTGATGAGGCCGGTGAGCGCTCCCACGAGCGATTTGTTCATGCGGATGAGCGTCAGTCGGATGGTGGTGGGGTACACATCGTTGGTAGACTGCCCGCAGTTGACATGGTCGTTGGGGTAGCAGTACTGGTATTCGCCCTTCTTGTGCCCCATAATCTCGAGTGCGCGGTTGGCAATCACCTCGTTGGCGTTCATGTTTACCGATGTTCCGGCGCCTCCCTGTACGATGTCGATGGGGAAGTTCTCGTGCAGTTTGCCGTCGATGATTTCGCGGCAGGCCTGACCGATGGCCTCGGCAATCTCGTCGTTGATGACGCCCAGGCCATGGTTGGTCTGCACGGCAGCCAGCTTGACATAGGCAATGGCAATGACATAGTCGGGATAGTCGCGCATCTTCTTGCGTGAAATGTGGTAGTTGTTGATACCGCGTTGGGTTTGTACGCCGTAATAGGCTTCCTCGGGCACGCGGAGTTGGCCGAGCAGGTCGGACTCCAGCCTGAATTTTTGCTCTTTTTCCATAGTCGTTTATGTGATTTTTAAGGTTGTTATGTTGCGAAAGTACGAAATTCCTGCCGATAAGTTACCCACCGTTCCCCGATTTTTTCTTTGACAGCGGTCTGGCTTCAGTCACGCGCAGGACCTTCCCCTCCACGGCGAAACGGATGTCGTAGCCGTAGAAGGGCATGGCGTATTGCTTGTCGCTGTCGCTCTGGTAATGGGGGCGCGGGTCTTGCTCCAGCGTCTGCCGCAGTGCGGAGAGTGCCGTCGGGTTGAAGAGTGCCGCCACCTCGGTGGGTATTTCCACCCGGAGCGTCTTGTAAGCGTTGTCGTCGACGAAGCCGGAGCGTGCCTCCGGATGGCTGTCGGCATAGACCACATAGGGCTTTATGTCGAAAATGGGCGTTCCGTCCATCAGGTCTGCACCGCCGATGCTGAGCACTGGTCCCTTGGGGGTGTCCCAGTCGATGCCGAGCAGTCGGACACACGAGATGCCGACGGGGTTGGGACGGAAGGGAGAACGCGTGGCAAACACTCCCACACGCTTGTTGCCGCCCAGTCGCGGAGGGCGCACAACGGGAGAGTTGCAGGCATGTGGATTGGCGGAGAACTCCCACACCAGCCACAGATAGTCGAACGCTTCGATGCCCCGCAGGTAATCGGCGTTGCGGTAGCCGGAAGCGAACACCACGGTTCCCTCCAGCGAAGGCACCAAGCCGCTCTGCCGGGGAATGCCGAACTTGGAACTGAAGGGGGAATGGAAGTGGGCTATGGGATGTAATTCCATGACAGTGAGTGCTTGTGCTGGCTGTACAATTGCAAAAGTATAGGTTTTTATTTTCATGCGAAACACTCGGGAAGTTTTTTTTCGGGTTAAACTATAGGATTTCCTAGGCTTTCCTAGGTATTCCTATGCAGCGGTACTGCAGCGAAGATTTTTACGGTAGTGCTTTGTTTTTCTGTGGAAAAGTGTAACTTTGTGAGCAGTAACAATATTGGGAAAACAGATGAAAAACTTCAATTGGCTACAGTTCCTTGTCTACATCATCGTGGCTGCCGGGCTGCTCTTCCTGACCAAGTCGTTCCTCATGTCGTTGGGCATCTTCATGCTCCTGCTGCTCATCGACCAGCTGCTGGCCGTCTACGAGCGTCGCCGCAACAACCGTGACGAAGAATAACGCAAACACCACAACCGCTATGGAACAACTCAATCAGCTCTACAGGGAATGGAGCGGCCAGGAACTCTTCGATGTCGAGCCACTGACGGCAGCGGGCAGCAATCGTATGTATGTGCGCTACACCGACCACCAGGGACAGTCCGTGATAGGCGTGGTGGGAACCAGCGTGGAGGAGAACCAGGCCTTCATTGTGCTTACTCTCCATTTTGCATCGCTCGGTCTTCCCGTGCCACGCTTGCTGGCAACCAGCAACGACGAGCGCCGCTACTTGCTGTCCGACCTCGGCACCCGCTCGCTCTTCGATGCCATCGGGGACGGACGCCGTAAGGGAGGCGACTACTCGCCCGCCGAAGTGGAACTGCTGGAACGCACTCTCAGGCTGCTGCCGCATGTGCAGGTGGAAGGCGCAAAGGAACTGGACTGGAGCAAATGCTACCCTAAGCCCAGTTTCGACCGGGAGAGCATCATGTTCGACTTCAACTACTTCAAATACTGTTTTCTGAAACCCTTGGATGTTGATTTCCATGAGTCCCGTCTGGAAGCAGACTTCAACCGGATGGCCGATCGGTTACTCTCGTTCCCTGCTGAAACTTTCATGTACCGCGATTTCCAGTCGCGCAACATCATGCTCGACGCAGCCGGAAATCCCTGGCTGATTGACTACCAGGGCGGTCGCCGCGGCCCCTGCTACTACGACCTGGCGTCGTTTCTCTGGCAGGCATCGGCACGCTTCTCACCGGCATTACGCCAACACCTTATAAATATATATTATGAAGAACTGGGCAAACTGACCCAGTTGCCCCCTGTAGCCGAGTTTGTGCAGAACCTCCATCTGTTTGTGGCGTTCCGCACCCTGCAGGTGTTGGGAGCCTACGGTTTCCGTGGGTTGTACGAGCGCAAGCAGCATTTCATCGACAGCATACCGCCGGCGCTCGACAATCTTTCGCAACTGCTGGCCGCCGGTGTGTTCCAGCCCTATCCCCATTTAGAGGGCACTCTTCATGGCATTGTCTGCCAACAGGGCACAGGCAAGTTAGATTCGGAAGAAAGTCAGGTGACAGTTCCGGAAGAAGAAACGCCCGCCGATACCTCCACATTGACCGTTACGGTCTGCAGTTTTTCATTCAAGAAAGGCATTCCAGCCGACGAAAGCGGCAACGGGGGGGGCTATGTGTTCGACTGCCGCGCGACACACAACCCCGGAAGATACGAACCCTTCAAACAACTGACGGGGTTGAACCAACCCGTCATCGACTTCTTGGAGCAGGACGGGGAGATTCTCACCTTCCTCCATTCGGTCTATCCACTTGCGGAACACCATGTGCAACGCTTTATCCGGCGAGGATTCACCCACCTGATGATTTCGTTCGGATGCACAGGTGGACAGCACCGTTCGGTCTACTGTGCACAGCATCTGGCCGAACACCTGCACAGAAAATACAATGTCAAGGTGCATTTGATTCACCGTGAGCAGGGAGTGGAACAACTCCTCCTTCCTCTTTCCACCTTCCATCTTCCACCATCAGCCCCATGAAACAAGCCATGATTTTTGCCGCTGGGCTCGGCACGCGGCTCAAGCCTTTGACCGACACCATGCCCAAGGCACTCGTTCCCGTCGCCGGAAAGCCCTTGCTCTGGCATGTCGTGCACCGACTGGCAGACGCAGGGTTTGACCGTGTCGTGGTGAATGTGCACCATTTTGCCGACCAAATCATTGACTATCTTGACCGACACGGCCGTTTCGGTCTCGACATTGCCGTCAGCAACGAGCGCGAACAACTGCTGGAAACGGGCGGAGCCATACGAAAGGCCATGCCGCTGTTCGATGCTGACAGTCCGGTGCTGATACACAATGTAGATATCCTGAGCAACATCGACCTCCGTCAACTCTACGCCAATGCGACCGATGCCGATGCGTTGCTCCTTGTCAGCGACCGTCGGACGCAGCGCTATCTGTTGTTTGACGACGACAACCGACTGGTGGGGTGGACCAATCTCGCGACTGGTGAGGTGCGCGGTCCGCAGAAACTGCAGCCAAGGGCATCGCAGCGCTATGCCTTCAGTGGAATTCATGTGCTTTCGACAGGACTAATGCGACGAATGGATACCTATCCTGAGCGGTTCCCCATTATCGATTTCTACCTGAACGAATGTGCCTCCGCATGCATAAAGGCACAGCCCATGCCCGGCCTGCGCCTGATGGATGTGGGAAAACTGGACACCCTGCAAGAGGCAGAACAGTTCCTAATGTCGTTGTAGTCTTTTCCTTTCTTATATTCTATACAATCCCGTCATCATGAAAAAATATCTCACTATTGTCCTGACGGTTCTTTCGCTGCTGTCTGTGATACCGGCAGATGCCAAGGTAGTTGGGTCTTTCACCGTAGGGAAGGTGCGCTATGTGAGCAGTGAGGACCGGAACGGCCAACCATACGGGCGAGAAAGTCTTCGACCTCCAGGAAAGCACCTACTGGTCTGGTCTGCCAGATGCGGAAACGCCACAGACTTTGGTCATTGACATGGGGAAGGAGCAGACTGCTTCCAGGCTGGATTTGCTGCCATATACCGACAGAAACAAAGTTGGAGGAATAAAGGAGTTTGCTATATTTATATTTAACTGATAGCCAATGAAATAAAAACAGTTTCTTGATTCTTTTTATATAGTTCCCTAACATAGTCATTGCGCCTTCCTCCCTTGCCTCATGACAAAACGAAAAATCTTGTTGGGGAAGGCAAGGTGATATGCAGGTATTTATGCAAACCATTGCGCAAAAGGTTTCATAATTTGCATTATAAATATGCGGTCGGACTGCACGGATTTAACTATTTTTGTACAGCCTAAATATTAAAATATTTAAATGCAATGCTAAAAGCCAAGTAGGGGTGGAGGCTGTAGAGGCCTTGTAAAGCAGGGCTTTCCATGTTTCCCGTCCCAATGCGGAAACAATTGGACGATACTATCAACTAACAAATAATTATAACTAACAACTTAATTCACATGAAACGAAAATTTACTTTTTTGTTCTTGTTAGGCGCACTTTTGTTCATGCTGCCTGACAATGCCAATGCCTGGTCGCAGGTTAAGTTGAAGCACAACATCAATGGGGCCTCATGGGGTTCCGACGATCGCTCTTTCACAAAAACCGACGACTACGGCAATGCATGGAAACTGGAAATCAACTGCTCTGAAGAGAATATCCAGGGTGATTTCTGGTTCCGTATCTGGGTTTCGGACAACAGCAAGGAATGGGGTCCCTACACCAGCGACTACGAACTCGCCAACGAGCAAGTCTACGGAGCCCGCGAGGAGTACTCCAACTCCTTCAAGATTCCGCAGTCTGCACGCCGTCATGGAAAGATTACCATCTACGCATCGTACATCAACGATACGAAATGGGAAATCAGTTACGGTGGCGAAGGATGGCTTCCGACCGAGTCGACCATTACCACCTATGACGAGACGAGCGATGACTATTATTTCGTTAGCCCCGAACTGACCAACAGCCAGTGCCTGGAGTACTTCCGCCTGCAACCGTCCCGTCCCCGCTTTGCCGGCTCGAGCTACAGCGGACGCTTCTTCTCGTTCCACCTGCAGGACTTCGTTATGGGTGCCAATTCTTCCATAACCTATTGGATCCAGCAGAAGAGCACCGGCAAGAAGTTCTATCCCGGCGGCGACGCTGCCGACTATGAACTGGGCGACTACGACATGGCAGACAATAATTCCGGCAAGGGTGTCATCTATCAAAGCTACGGCACCAGCGTGTCTACGGCTGCCACGCCTCCCTACAAGTTTATTCATACCAAGAACAAGTCGGGCAAACAGTCCATCACCATCTTCTTCGACGACAATGGCGACGGCTCTGTTTGTGCATTGCTGAACGATACCTATTTCGGCACAGGGGCTGACGCAGGTGCTTACTATCTGGTGGGTAACTTCTCAAATACTGCTCACCTGATTGACCCGAGTTCCACCGATGACCGCAAACTCATGACCAAGTACTACTACAAGGATGGTCTGCAGTATACATCGGCCATTGCTGATGCCGACTCACTGGTTTACCGTGTGACCGTTACCCAGCCGGCAGGTGGATGGAGCAGCCTCTATATGCTCGTGTTCCCGAAGACCGTGCTTGACTCTTGGTCGGGTTCTGCCGAAGACTATGCCAAGGCCATCCGTCCGCAAACCCAGTGGAACTACACCCTTGGTGACCCGGCAACGGTCGACACTGACCACCATGCCTATTACGAAGGACTTGATGCCACTGCCACCCGCGGCGGTCTTTACACCCGTAAGGATGGTGCCGCCGACACACAGCAGGCCTTCAATCCTCACATGACCGACGATATCCTTTCCTACACATTCTCGATGAACACCACAACATCGACCTACACCCTGACTATGAACCACAAACTGTTCATCATGGGACCGGCCGTTAACGGAACGGAAGGTGCTGCCGAGGACGGCGATGTGGCCGTTGACGCATGGAAGAGCGACTATCCCAGCGCACAGACTGCCCATGCCTACGAACTGGTGTTCGACCCGTCGGACAAGAGCTACAGCTATCGTGGCAACGGAGGAACACTCTCCAGTGCCGAACAGACCGTCCATTTAGTGAACGGACAGCGCTTAGCCTTTGTATGGGACAAGAACTTTGCCGATGTGTTCTATGCCGAAGACGATGTGAAACCAGTTGACCTTTCTACCGCTGCAATGGAAACAGCAAATTATGGACTGGCCGAAAGCGACAAGGGTAACTTCGACACACAGTATGTAAACTTCCTGAGCATCTACTCGCTGGAGAAAGCCACCTTCAACCCTGCTATCGACTACGATGTGAATGCCATCACAGGCGACAAGGAATACACCGTCGATGGTGCCGTGTTCAACTTGCCTACAGGAGACTACAACATCCGTCTCTATATCACGGAGATTGACGAACAGCAGTATGTATACTATGTAATCAAGGACCGCTCGCTCCCACTGAAGAAAGTGGCCAACGCCAAGAACAGCGGTACTGAGCTCGACGGCAAGGCCATCCGTACCTTCTCCGACTACCATGCTGTGGTACTCTCGAGTGATGTTACCCCGTACTTCGTAAGCAGCTATTACGCATCTCCAGGACCGGGTGAGGGTAGTGTAACCTTGGTACAGTATCCGTTGAACACGGGTCGTGTGCTTCCGGCCAACACACCTGTCATCCTGGGGAGGAGGGGGGGGAAGGGGAGACGGGTTGGCGGAATCCTCTGCAGGACTCCACTGCGTTCCGCCCCGCAGCTACAGAGAGTGGACCCCTTCGGGGCCCTGTGCTGACGGCACGGCTGTCCCCCACCTCTGCAGGTCTCCACTGCGTTGCGCCCCGCAGCTACAGAGAGTTGGACCCCTTCGGGGCCCTGACTGATGAAACGGCTGCCCACACCTCTGCAGGACTCCACTGCGTTCCGCCCAGCAGCTACAGAGAGTGGCCCCCTTCGGGACCCTGTGCTGACGGCACGGCTGTCCCCCACCTCTGCAGGACTCCACTGCGTTGCGCCCCGCAGCTACAGAGGGTTGGACCCCTTCGGGGCCCGGTTGATGGAATAACTGTCCCCAACGGGGCCCTACCCGATGACGCTGCACACCTGCCCCTGACATCTCACATCATTATTTCCGTCACGCTCCTGATAACTTATAATTTATTTTTCATTACCTTTGTGGTATGACAAGAATTCTATGAGTTACAACAAACTGTTATATCATATTGTTTGGCGTCCCTTACATAGCAAGCCTGTCATTAGCGTAGAATATGAACGGGATTTATACGCCTATGTGGTCTCTATAGTAAAGGGAAAGGGTGGTGTATGTATACGAATAGGTGGCATGCCCGACCATGTACACATGCTGCTACAACTCCCACCCACAATCAGTATCTCTGATTTTATGCGCGATGTGAAAACATCCACCAGTGCGTTTATGAAAAAGAATGCCACGAAATTCCCATATTTCGAAGGTTGGGGGAAAACATATTTTGTGAGTAGTTGCAGTGAAGAGTGTAAGGAAGCAGTGCGCACATACATCATCAACCAAAAGGAGCATCACAAAAAAGTGGGCTATGCGGAAGAGATGAGACAGATACTCCATGAGTGTGGCATCGAACTGGATGAAAGATATGCTTTCCTCGATTAGTGAAATAGTATGCGCCCCCGACGGGGGCTGGTGACATTTCATTTTTTCATTTTTTCATTCTCTCATTATTACATTCTTTCATACCTTTGTATGGCAAGAATAATTATGGAATCACCTTACAAGTACGGCAACGGACGGCACGAGGGGTTGGACCTCCTGCGCATCTTGGCGATGCTGATGATTGTCTTTTGGCATTTCTACATGCATGCTCTGCAGCGCGACCTCGACGGTACCGGTGTATATACATTCGCATCTACCGCCGTGAGCCTTGCCAACTATGCCGTGACGGAATGGCTGGCCCTGTTGTGCAGCATCTGCGTGAATGTGTATGTGCTGATTACGGGCTATTTTCTCTTGGAGAAGCCTTTTCGTTTTGGGCGTATTCTGCGGGTGTGGTTCCAAGCCTTGTTTACGGGAGCCGTCATCGTTCTGCTGTTCTGCCTGCTGCAGCCGGAGCAACACCATTTCGGTGAAATTCTTTCGTCGCTCAATCCCTTTCGGTACGGTGGCTACTGGTTTGTGAAATGCTATGTGCGTCTGTTGCTTGTGTCGCCCTTGCTGGTCTTTGTGGCTCATCGGCTGTCGTACAAAGGCTATGTAGTCGTGCTGTTGCTGATGGTGCTCACGGGCACCACCGTGGCGGCAGACTTCCCCTTCGGCTACCGTTTCCCGTTCCGTTCGGGCTTTTCCCTGCCGTGGTTCTGCTACCTGTTCCTCACAGGATGCTACCTGCGCCGCTTTCCCTTACCAAACTGGGCATCGCGCTTTTCCGTGTTTTTCGCCGTGTTGACCTTCACAGCCGCTGCATGGTGTCTGCCTGGTTGTTTCCATGGCGGAACCTTGTCACCGGCCGTCTCCCTTCAAGTGTTTGCCTACAACGGCGTAAGCTATTTCCTGTCGGTACTGTTCTTCGGTTGTTTCGCGCAGTTGCAACTGTCCTCCGCCCGTCTGAAAGGTATGGTTGCCGCCGTCGGTCCGCTCACTTTCGGTGTCTATCTGCTGCACGACCACGAATTGGTGCGGCAGTGGCTGTGGTATGACGGCGTGGCTTGGCAGCAGATGTTCGGCAATCCCTGGTTCCCCATGCTGATGATTTCGGTCAGTACCGGTGTTTTCGTGTTGTGCCTCGGTGCAGACTATTGCCGCCGGCAGGCATTTGCGTATGTGGGGATTGACCGTCTGTTGGCTCGTCTGGGCGGCTTTTTCGACCGTCTGTTGAGCCGTTTGGTGCGCCAGTTCGGCAAATTGAGTTAGGTCAAGAAAAGGTGCGATTTCGGTCGAAACCCTCCCGATAGTTTTTCCAACTTGCTGATAGCAATTACCTTTGCCCCCGAAAAAGGACAACGGCTTCTGTTCGTTTTTGAAGCGTTGTTTGAGTATTAACGGGACTGAGGTGCCGGTGTTTCTTGTTTCATCATCGGTTGCCGCGGGCAAAATCAAAACTCTTTTTGTGGCTCAGGTCCCATAAACCAGTATTTATGAGACAAAAGATTTGGATTTTAATGTTTATCATGTTGCTTCCCATGATGCCGAACCCCACCGTGACGGCCGGAACGGACATCAGCACCACGGAGATGGAAGCCTTCAACTGGACAGATGTGATGGAAGCCATCATCGAGGTGGAGAGCAACGGACGCGCCAATGCAAAGAACGGTAACCAGATAGGTGCCATGCAGATTACCCCCATTTTGGTGGACGACTGCAACCGCATTCTTGCACAGCGCCAGCAGAAGAAGCGCTACACGCTCCAAGACCGCTACAATGTGGAGAAGTCGAAGGAGATGTTTTGCCTTATCCAGTCGTTCTACAACCCGACGAACAATGTGGAGAAAGCCATCCGTTCGTGGAACGGCGGTCAGAACTACAGCAAGAAGGCCACACAGCGCTACTACGAGAAAGTGAAGAAACTCATGGAGCAATAACGCAGAGTTGTTGCCCGATAGAAAGCCGCCAGCCATTGTGTCAGCAGATGACAGATGGTTGGCGCTTTTTTTCAATAACCAATAGCCAATAACCAATAACCCTAATGTTCATAACTCCCCTGGCCCCTCAAAAACAATTAACAATAAACAATTAACATTTTACATAACTCCCTTTACGCCTCTTTAGATAAGGAGGGGTGTTTTTATTTCATTGTTTCATTCTTTCATTATTTATATTTATCTTTGCGACAGTAACCAATAACCATTTAACCAATGACAACGATTCTTATTCTTCTGGCCATTGTGGCCGTCCTGGGCCTTTGGGCCGTGGGCATTTACAACAACCTGGTGCGCCTGCGCAACAACCGCGAGCAGGCTTTTGCCAACATTGACGTCCAGTTGAAGCAGCGCCATGACCTCATTCCCCAGTTGGTGGCGACGGTGAAGGGCTATGCCGAGCACGAGAGGGAAGTGTTCCAGCGTGTGACCGAGGCGCGTGCCGCTGCCATGGGTGCCACCACCATCAACGATAAGATACAGGCCGAGAACCGACTCTCGGGAGCCTTGGCAGGCCTGAAGGTGTCGCTCGAGAACTATCCGGAACTGAAGGCTAACCAGAACTTCCTGCAGTTGCAGAACGAGGTGAGCGACATTGAGAACAAACTGGCCGCCGTGCGCCGCGCCTTCAACATGGCTACCCGTGAACTGAACAACGCCGTGCAGACATTTCCCAACAATGTGCTGGCCGGCATGTTCGGATTCCAGAAGGAACCCATGTTCGAAGTGCCACAGGAAGAGCGTGCCGAACTGGACAAGGCACCGGAAATAAACTTCTAACCCGGCAGCACCGCGCAGATGAAATACCTGGGCATACAGACGCAAATATACCGTAACAACCTCAAGAGCATCTTCCTGCTCCTGATGTTCCCGGTCATCATCCTCCTCTTTGTGTGGCTTTTCCTTGCGCTGCTCAACTATATGGGCACGGGCTACTACGACGAGGCCGGCAATGTGGTGCATGAACTGGATGCGGCTACGGTGAACTACTACTTCCTCAGTACCATCCCGTGGGTGGTCGGCGGAGTAGGGGTGTGGTTCCTCATTGCCTATTTCTGGAATGTAAGGATGATACAGCGGTCGACCGGTGCCCGTTTCCTCTCGCGAAAGGAGAACCCCCGCTTGTACAACATCGTGGAGAACCTCTGCATGAGCTGTGGTATGGACACGCCGAAGATAAACATCGTGGACGACGCTCAGCTCAATGCCTTTGCCAGCGGCATCAACCGGCAGAGTTACACCGTTACGGTGACGCGCGGACTGCTTGACACCCTCACCGACGAGGAACTTGAGGGCGTCATCGGGCATGAGCTGACGCACATCCGCCACCGCGACACCCGGTTGCTGGTGACCAGCATCGTCTTCGTGGGCATCATCTCCACGGTGATGAGCCTGGCCGTGCGCATGCTCTACAATGTGTCCTACTACGGCGGCGGCAACCGGCGCGTGGGCGGCAGCGGCGACGGTCGCGGCAATGGACTGACCGTCATTGCCATACTTATTGCTGCGCTCGTCTGCTCGGCACTGGCCTATTTCTTCTCGATGCTGACGCGCTTTGCCATCTCGCGCAAGCGTGAGTACATGGCCGATGCCGGCAGTGCCGAGCTCACGGGCAACCCCCGTGCACTGGCCTCCGCCCTGCGCAAGATAGCAGCCAACCCGGGACTCGACGGTGTGAAGCAGGAAGAAGTGGCACAACTGTTCATCATGCGCCCCGACGAAATGGACCAGGGACTGCTCACGCTGCTCAACTCGCTGTTCAGCACCCATCCCGACCCGCAGAAACGCATAGAAATTCTGGAGCAATTCTGACTATTTTTCGAAAGCGGCTGTAACCTTCTGAAAGTCAGACGGTTGTAGAAATTTTCGAAAGGATGGTTGCAGGCAAATTCCAAAAGGGGCTTAAACGCATTCCGTTTGGGTCCCTTTTGTGTTGCGTTTGGGCTTCAAATGCAACGCGTTTGAGCCCCTTTTGAAAAACCCCTGCAAAGTGCGGAAGAAAAACCCCTCCTCAAGCCCTTCTAACAAAGGGATGAAGGCACATGGAGAGGGGAACTGTTTCCAATGACGAAAAAAGCCCGACAATGCTGTCGGGCTTGTGAGTTGTGGAGGCAGGTCTCGCGCTCGGCCTTTATGGACGCTTTCGTAACGCGTGTAGAAAGAACTGCGACCGGGAGCATGGAGAAGTACTGCCGTAGCCGAAAAAAGCCCGACAATGCCGTCGGGCTTGTGAGTTGCGGAGGCAGGACTCGAACATGCGACCTCCAGGTTATGAGCCTGGCGAGCTACCAACTGCTCCACTCCGCGATGTTTTGCGACTGCAAAGGTAGGCATTTCCCTTCAGACCGACAAATTTTTCCTGCTATTTTTTCAGTATTTCTGCCATGGCTGTCTTTCCGCACCCCGCCAACAGGAGGGAAACATTCATCCAGGTAGCATGGCAGACACTAAAAAAGGAGGTGAAAATTTGGCGTTTAAGCATGAAAAATGCTATATTTGCACATATATATACCAGTGTGCAATTATACAGCAACAGAGGAGGATATTTATGTCAATCAGTAAAACGCGCCAAAGATTAGTGGATGTTGCCCGCCAGTTGTTTGCCAAGAAGGGTGTGGCCAACACCACAATGAACGAGATTGCCGAGGAATCGGGCAAGGGCCGCCGTACGCTCTACACCTATTTCAAGAACAAGGACGAGATATACTTTGCCGTCATCGAGTCGGAACTGGAGCGTCTGAGCGAGCGCCTGGACGAAGTGGCCGCCCAAAGCATCCGTCCCCACGAGAAGGTAATGGAACTCATCTACACCCACCTGAGCATGATCAAGGAGACCGTGATGCGCAACGGCAACCTGCGTGCCGAGTTCTTCCGCAACATCTGGATGGTGGAGAAGGTGCGCCGGAACTTCGACCACGAGGAACTGGAAATCTTCCGCAAGGTCTATGCCGAGGGGCAGGCCAGCGGTGACTTCGATATAGAGAACATAGACCTGGTGGCCGAAATCACGCACTACTGCATCAAGGGGCTGGAAGTACCCTACATCTACGGCCGTCTGGGCCGCGGGCTGACCGACGAGGACAGCAAACCCCTGGTGGAGAAGGTAGTCTACGGTGCTCTAGGCAAGCGTGGCAAAAAATGAAACAAGGAAAAGCAAACAGACAATTAACAACACATAAAAAACAAAAGAACTATGGGATTACTTACAGGAAAGACTGCGCTGATAACCGGTGCAGCTCGCGGAATTGGCAAGGCCATCGCATTGAAGTTCGCCTCTGAAGGCGCAAATGTAGCATTCACCGACCTTGTCATCGACGAAAACGGTCAGGCCACCGAGGCAGAGATAGCCGCTTTTGGCGTGAAAGCCAAGGGATATGCCAGCAATGCAGCCAACTTTGCAGAGACAGAGGAAGTGGTTGCCAAGATAAAGGAAGAGTTCGGCAGCATTGACATTCTCGTGAACAATGCCGGAATCACGAAGGACGGCCTGATGCTTCGCATGAGCGAGCAACAGTGGGACGCCGTGATTGCCGTCAACCTGAAGAGCGCCTTCAACTTCATCCACGCCGTTACGCCCATCATGATGCGCCAGCGCGGCGGCTCCATCATCAACATGGCCAGCGTGGTAGGCGTGCACGGAAACGCCGGACAGGCCAACTATGCTGCGTCGAAGGCAGGCCTCATAGCACTGGCCAAGTCGATGGCGCAGGAAATGGGACCCCGCGGCGTGCGTGCAAACGCCATTGCACCGGGATTCATCGACACCGCCATGACACAGGCGCTGCCCGAAGAAGTGCGCAAGGAGTGGTGCAACAAGATACCACTGCGCCGCGGCGGCACCGTCGACGACATTGCCAATGTGGCCACCTTCCTGGCCAGCGATATGTCAAGCTATGTCAGCGGACAGGTCATCCAGGTGGACGGCGGCATGAACATGTAACCATCACACTGGCCAAGGCATGCAAGTCGTCTACGAGGACAACCATCTGATTATTGTTTCGAAGGCGAGCGGGGAGATTGTCCAGGGCGACAAGACCGGCGACGAGCCCCTGTCGGAAAAGGTGAAGCAATACATCAAGGACAAGTACGCCAAGCCCGGGGCCGTGTTCCTGGGCGTGGTGCATCGTCTGGACCGTCCGGTGTGGGGACTTGTGGTCTTTGCCCGTACCTCGAAAGCCTTGGAACGGCTGAACCGGATGTTTGCCAACGGGCAGGTTCACAAGACCTATTGGGCCATCACCGCCGGACGCCCTGAACGGGAAGAAGGCGAACTGGTGCACTGGCTCACCCGCAACGAACAGCAAAACAAGAGCTATGCCCACGACAGGGAAGTGCCCCGCTCGAAGAAGGCTGTGCTCCGCTATCGACTGCTGGCCACCTCCGAACGCTATAACCTCCTGGAAGTGACGCTGCTCACGGGCCGCCACCATCAGATACGCTGCCAGCTGGCGGCCATGGGATGCCCCATCCGCGGCGACCTGAAATACGGTGCCAGGCGCAGTCTGCCCGACGGTGGCATCTCACTGCTCTCGAGGCACATCTCGTTCGAGCATCCCGTCTCGCACGAGCAGGTAAGCGTGGAAGCCCCCTTGCCCCCGGAAAGGGGATGGGAGCTATTCTCACCATAACGATATAGAATGAACGGTTGTACTGTTAGCGACGAAAGCCGATGAAGAAAATCATGAAGTGGTGCGGCGGAGCCCTCCTTTCGGTCACCCTGCTCTGCGCCATTCCCGTGGCATTGCTCTACTTCCCGCCCTTCCAGCAGTGGGCGGCGAAGAAGGCTGCGGCCTACGCTTCGGAGCAGACAGGGATGGACATCAGTGTCGACCGCGTCAGACTGAAGTTTCCCCTCCGCCTTTCATTGCAAGGCGTGAAGGCCGTCAAGCGACAGCCACCCGCACAGCGAGACACCATTGCCGACATCGGAGAGGTCGTGGCAGATGTACAGCTGTTGCCATTGCTGAAGAAAAAGGTGGAAATTGACCAACTCGACTTCAACAATGCCAAGATAAACACCGACAATTTTATAAAGAACGCGCGCGTGAAAGGCTCCATCGGCCGGCTGTCGATGGCCAGTCACGGCATAGACCTCCGTCAGCAGACCCTCCGGCTGGACCAGGCCACACTGCAACAGGCAAACCTCAGTGTCGAATTGAGCGACACCGCTGCCGTGGATACCACAAAGAGCGATACGAGATGGAAAATACACACCGACAAACTTCAGGTGAAAGACTCGAAGGTGAAGGTGGCACTGGCCGACAACGAGACCCTCGTAAAGGCCGACATCAAGACAGCTGCAGCCGAGAACGGCGACTTCGACCTGGGCAGCGGCGACTACAAACTGGAGCAACTCACCCTGGAAGACTCGACGGTGAGCTACGACAAAAAGTCGGCGCCCCATACCGACGGGCTGGATACCAACCACCTGGCCCTCGACAAGGTGAACCTCAAGGCCAGCAACATCCATTACAAGGAACCGCGGCTGGACATGAAACTCGAAAACCTGTCGTTCCATGAGAAGAGCGGGGCAGAGGTGAAGTCGCTCTCGGGTGATGTCACCGTGAACAACGGAAAGGCTCACCTGTCTGGCGTTAGGCTGGAAACATCCGAGTCGACCCTGCAGACCGACCTCGACCTTGATCTCAATACCTTCGATGCCACCACACCGGGCCAGTTGGACAGCCATATCCACGGCAAGGTGGGCAAGAACGACCTCATGCGTTTCCTCAACGGGTTGCCCAAAGGATTCCGTCAGCAGTGGCCAGACCAGCCGCTCGCGCTTGACGGCCGCCTCAGCGGCAACCTGCAACACCTTACCCTGCACGACATGCACGCCGTGCTGCCGGGCAGCTTTGACGCCACGCTCAACGGATTTGTACAGAATCTGGACAACAGTGCCCCCCTCAAGGCCGATGTCAGGTTCGATGTGAAAGGGCAAAACCTCGATTTTGCCAACCAACTGCTCGACGCTGATACCCGTCGGGAGTTCCGCATTCCCCGCAGTCTGGCGGCAAAGGGACGGCTGCAGATGGACGGAAGCTGCTACAATGTCGATCTCAATGCCCAGCAAAGTGGGGGAACACTGCAGGGAAATGTGAAGTATTGCGAACAGCGCCCCACCTATTCGGTCAATCTCACGGGTCGCCAGTTCCCCCTTCAGCACTTCCTTCCCAACATGAACCTCAGCCGCTTCACCGGCCATGTGAAGGCGCACGGAGCCGGACTGGACTTCCTATCCTCACGGACCACCCTGGAGGCAACCGCAGAGATACGGCAACTGCAATACGACGGTTACCTGCTGGATAATTCAAAGGTGGTTGCCAACATGAAGAACGGATGGCTCGATGCTGCCATCAACATGGAAAACGCATTGGCACACGGTACTGTTCAAGCACGGGTAAAGGTTAATGATAAACAGCTGGACGCCACATTGTTATGCGATTTGACTCGACTTGATTTTAAGCGTCTTGGAGTCGTCGACAATCCGCTGGTTGCCAATCTTTGCGGCACGGCTGACATACAGTCAGACTTGAACAATCATCACCACATCGTAGGCAATTTCGAGGATCTCACCCTATGGGAAGGCAATGATGTCTACCGGCCGGAACACATCGGTTTCGACATCAACCTGCAACCGAGACTCACACAGGCAAATGTCGATTGTGCCGACTTCCACCTTGACTTCCGTGCCGGTGAAGGCTATGAACGCCTGATGGCGGTGGGTAGCCGGTTGGGTGATGAGTTGAAGAAGCAATATAAGGCCAAGCAGATTGACCAGCAGGCTCTGCGCAGGATGCTGCCCGATGCCACGCTGAACCTCAGGAGCGGCAGCGATAATTTCATGATGAAGATGCTCGGAAAGTATGGTTATCAGGCGCGGAAACTAGACTGCCAGCTCGTATCTTCCGCCAATGACGGGCTGAACGGCTACCTCAAGGTCGACACGCTCACGACTGAAGGGATGCAGTTGGACCGCATACGCCTTGCACTCACCTCCGACAGTGACCAGATAAGCTACGAGGGACAAATTAAAAACTACAAGGGCAATCCGCAATATGCTTTCAACGCCCTGCTGAACGGCTCCTTCCACGAGAAGGGTGCCTACCTGAGCACACAGATTTTCGACGAGAACGACAAACTTGGAGTCCAACTTGGGCTGAACGGACAGATGGAAGAGGGTGGCATCCGGATTACTCCTTATGGCGAAGACCCCATACTCGGCTACAAACAGTTCCACAACGGCCAGTCGAACTATGTATTCCTGGGCGAGGACCAGCGTTTGTCGGCCAATGTGCTGCTCAGGGCCGATGATGGAACTGGTGTGCAGGTATACACCAACGACGACAACGAGGAAGCCCTGCAGGACATTACCGTCTCGCTGAACCGCTTTGATTTGGAAAAAGTCCTGTCCGTAATACCCTACACACCAAGCGTTTCCGGGCAGATGAATGGCGACTTCCACCTGATAAAAACCGAGAAGGAACTCTCCGTTGCATCCGATATCGACTTCCGCAATCTTGTCTACGAGCATGTGCCGATGGGTAACTTGAACACCGAGTTCGTCTATATTCCGAAGCCGGACGGGTCGCATTATGTCGACGGTTACCTCTACAGCGAGGGTAGGGAAGTGGCATCGATTGTCGGTTCCTACCGCTCCGGCACGGCAGCAGCCTCCGACCATCTCGATGCAAAGTAGCCAACAACGAGGCATCAAACTACATTACCTACTACGGTGCCAATCCAAAAGCAACGGGATATGCTGTTGGCGACTACATGAAACCGGCCATCGCCGCCCGTACAGCCATCGCAGTGCACGAAGGAACTTCCTACGACAACTTCGTACTGGGTTTCAAGCAGTTGAATGGTGAAACACAGAACACCGTCGGATTCTTCCATCCCACATCGGGTTATGTTGCCAATCTGAACAGTGCTTACATCCAACTGCCTTATAACTATCTTGGCGACGGTGCCTACTTCGTCTTCCGCTTCAGCGACCTGACAGGCATCAGCAATCTTGACGATGTGGCTTCGACCGACACTGACAATGCTGCCGTTTACGACCTGAACGGCCGCCGCATGACCGGCACACAGCTGCAGAAGGGCATCTATGTGAAGAACGGAAAGAAATTCATTGTTAAATAATCGGAGGACACAGCTATGAAGAAATATATCAAACCAGCGATTGTAATAACTCATTTGGTTAACGAACTCTTAGTCGGTGTACACTCCGACGCCATCGATCCGGGGTCTTCCCTGGCTCCGCGCAGAAACTTTGACGACGAACAATGGATTGACGAGGTGGACCGCAACTACGGCGGCATTCGTTCTCACAGGCTTCATGACGACTTCGAATAGCACCCATTATGAATAAAGTAAAAAATAAAAGAATGAAAACTAAACAATTGTTAATACTTTTTCTGATGGCGTTTGCAGTGTGGTTCTCCCCTGCAAATGCCGCAGATGTAACAGTATATGCCAAGTATTCTGCGACGCCTTACATTCATGTTTGGAACACAGGAAGTGGCGGAACAACTACCTCCACACCCGTAGCGATGACGTCATGGACTGATTCAAGCGGAGTAACATGGTACAAAAAAACATTAACCGTTGAATCTTCTACCACCAACTATAGTTTCCTTTTTGCCAAAGATAGTGGTTGGAACAATAAAATCGGCGGTGATCAAACCAATAACATAGGCGATGTCGCCTTTGACTTAACTTCTGGAACTCCTGTCCGTGTACCTGTACCAGATGCAGACTTATATCTTATTGGTGACACTTATGGTTGGGGATCTGCTCCGACAGAAGCTATGACGCGCAATGGCTCAACCTACACTTGGACTGGAACGATTAATGGTAAATTTGCTTTAGTTGATACAGGAATATTTGTGGATTGGTCTCCTTTTAACAATCACCGTTGGGCAAGCAACAACACCACTGTTTCTGAAGGAAATACATACAACTTTACAGATAATGGTGATGTTGGAAGTACTATTTCTTCAGGCGAATATACTTTCACCTACGATGCACTCACTCGCAAACTGACAATTGAAGCTCCGGCGGCGGACCCGGCTTTGTATTTGGTTGGAACCAGAAACAGTTGGACTTTTGGTGAAGATCAATTCACTGGGACTGATCCTACATTCACATACACTGCCGACTTCTCGCTGAACGAGGAGTTTGGGTTTAAAGATGAGAATGAAACGTGGATTGCTGCAACGATTCCTGCAGCCAATGAAGTTCAGAAATTCTGGATTGAAGGGCAGAACTACAGTGATGTTGAATTGGAAGAATCTACAGGAAAGAATTTCCTTGTGAAGATTCCAGGCAATTACACCATCACGGTGAATAAAAACACGCTGATTGCCAACATTGTTTGCAACTCGGTTGTTGATGAATGGTGGCTGAAAGGAACGTTCAAAGGAGTTGATAATTGGTCAGCTGGTGTGTCATTTACAGATAACGGCGATGGAACATTCACCATTACGCAAGATCTGCTGGCTGGTGATGAAGTGAAATTCTACAATGCATATTCTGATTCTTGGTTTACCTACACCGATCCAATTGGCACAGGTGTGACCGACAAGACTTGGAGTGGCTCTGCAACTGCAAATCTTTCAATTGCCGTGGCAGGTTGTTGGACCTTTGTCATCAATCCTTTGGCTGGAACATTCTCGGCTTCTGTCGACACATCGCTGGCCGATGGTTATTATTTTGTAAGTGAGCTGTCGAACAATGAGAAGTGGGAATGCTTCCGTTTGTCGCCATCTCGTAATCGTAACGGCGGTCCAAACAGTGCTCAGTTCTACACATTCCATGTGCAAGACTTCCTTATGGATGCCCAGCATAACTCTCAAAACACCACTTACACAGCCTTGCATTGGTACATTGAGTCAACCGATGGAACTAAATATTGCCCTTATTCGACAGACCAAAACTACGAGTTGGGATGTTCTGACATCGACCACAACAACAAGGGTGAAGGTGTTATCTATCAGACTTATGGCGTGCAAGCAACAGCAGCGGGCGATGCTATCCCTGCCAAATTCATGCACACAAAGAACTATGCAGACAGCGAATCGTTCACAGTGTTCTTCAACAATAATTACACTAACGATGGCAACGATGCCGAGGTGGCCATTCTGATAAACCCGGAAGGCAACTACTGCGGCAAACAGGTTGTGAACGAAGATGGTTATTACCTGATTGGTAACTTCGGTAATGCTGATGCCAGTGTCAGTCTGCAGCCATGGAATCCTGACTTCCGTCGTAAAATGTCGAAGTATTATTATAAAGATGGTTTGCAGTATACCTCTGAAATTGCCGGTGCCGACTCTTTGGTTTACCGTGTAACGGTTGAGCGTCCGGCCGAAGGATGGAAGAATTTGTATCTTGCCATCTTCCCATCGTCAAACATTATTACCGATAACACCGAATGGCCCGACGACGGCACGATGGTGACCAACTGGAAACAGGCCATTCGTCCACAGGTTCAGTGGTACAACGGAACCGACAACAGCGGTCTTGACGGTACTGCCCGTCGCGGAGGTCTGTTCTCTCGCAAAAGCGATTCTGACGACACTCAGCAGGCGTTGAACCCGCAGGTGAGTGACGACTACAAGTCGTACACTTTCTCAATGAACGAGACTACCTCTACCTATAATATTGTATTCAACAAGCAGCTCTTCCTGATGGGACCTGCCGTGAGCACCGATGCAACTCATGCTGTAGCTTCTTCTAATGCTGACGACTCTGCAGCAAGCTCTGCCGCATGGTCGAGCGAACATCCAGCGTTGCAGACCGACCATGCCTTGATATTCGTACGCCACGCTGCCGACAACAGTTACCGCTATTACGGCGGCGACGACACCGAGACCACCGAGCAGACCGTTCACCTGGTGCAGGGCCAGCGCATGGCCTTCGTATGGGACAAGAACTTCCAGGATGCTTTCTACGCTGAGGACGATGTCGCTCCCGTTTCACTTGTCAACGCTTCGGGCGCACTGAACATCAACGCCTACAGCAAGGCAGACGGCGACCATGGCAACTACGACACCCAGTTCGTGAACTTCCTGTCCATCTACGCCCTGCCGAAGTCAACCTTCGACCCGGCTACAGACTATGACACCAATGTGCTCACCGGCGATAAGGAGTACACTGTCGACGGACAGCGCTTCAACCTGCCCACCGGCGACTACACCATCCGCCTGTACATCACGACCATGAACGAGCAGCAGTATGTCTACTATGTGGTAGGCAACCGCGAGTACGACTTCTATTCTCCGGGTGCTACCACGCGCGGTGTGAAGGAAGCAGTGGGCTCTTTCAACGAGAAGGCCTCCATGCGTACCTTCAGCGACTACCACGCTGTGGTACTTCCCACTGGAATGAATGCCTACTACATCAGCAGTGCCGCGAAGAATGCCAACGACACCGACGGTACCGTACAGTTGACCGAGTATCCGCTGGTTACCGACAACGGCACCAGCCGCATCCTTCCGGCCAACACTCCCGTCATGCTGGTAATCGACCAGGCTGCCTCTGCCTTCAGAACCACCTTCCCGGAGAAGTTCGAATACTACGGACCGAACCCGAAACTGGCAGGCTCGAGCGTCACCAACAAACTCGTTCCTTCAGTAGCAGCACAGACAGTGGGAGTACATGTCGACGCAGAAGGCAACGAAGGCACCACCTACGACAACTTCCTCTTTGGCTATAAGCTGCTCCAAGGCGACAGCAAGTACACCGTTGGGTTCTTCCACCCGGGCAGCGGCACATTCTCCATCAACAGTGCCTACCTGCAGGTACCGTACAACCTCCTGGGCGATGTCGATAACGATATTGTTTACTTCGCATTCGGTGGTGGTGCACTCACTGGCATCGACGGCGTGGAGACAGAAACAACGACGGGCAACACCGCCGATGTCTACGACCTCGCTGGCCGCAAGGTGACGGGCACTCGCCTGCCGAAGGGCATCTATGTGCAGAATGGTAAGAAATTTGTTGTTAAATAATAAGGAAGGAGGACCATTATTATGAAGACATATTTGAAACCAACATCCAAAGAGATTGCACTGTACGAAGATATCCTCCAGAACATGTACGGTTCAGAGGGCAACAACCAAGATCCCGGCGACGGTGAAGGCGGTGGTGGCTCTTTCGCTCCGGCACGGCCAGGTTGGTCCGTTTGGGGTGAAGACAACAACAGTGACGAGGATTGATTTCCGACACGCACAGACACTCTATAGCAAGGATGCACGGCAGCGAGCCGTGCATCCTTTTTTTTTAATGTGTGGGAAAATTATCCGCGATGTTTCCCCTCTTAAGCTAAGAGGGGCGAGGGGAGTTATGATTTTATTTGCAATTTTTCATTATCTTTGCATCCTATGCCGTCTAAGAAACACGATAAGAACATAAAGGATTTGCTTGATATCCGCCGTGAGCTAAGAGCAAACGCTACCCCTGCAGAACATGCCCTGTGGAACATCATCAGGGGAAGGAAGGTAGATGGGCTGAAATTCTATCGGCAATATAGTTTGGGACAATTTGTTGTTGACTTCTATTGTCCGTCTTTGAACCTTGCCATAGAACTTGACGGTAACTATCATTACATGGATGGTGTGTTTCAGAAAGACCAAGAGCGTGACAGGCAACTGTTGGAAGAATTCCAAACGACGGTACTTCGCTTTGCAAACGAAGTTGTTTTTAATCAGCCTGAAGCAATATAAACAGTATTCTCGTAATTAAAGAAAACGGCGCATTACCTAAATAACATAACTCCTCTGTGTCATAACTCCCTTAATCCCTCTTATCTTAAGAGGGAAAACACCGCGGAAGCCTTCACTTATGAAGGAGAGTAACCAATCCCCCTCTTTATCTCCCCTTATTAAGGGGAGAGTCCGCGATGTTCCCACACTTCTCCTTCCACTTTCCCCCTTGTAACCTGCATGATTTCCAACGGGTTGCGTTTGGGGCTCAAACGCATTCCGTTTGGGCCCAAAACGGAATGCAAGCGGGGCCAAACTGCATTGCAATTTGGCCCCGCTTGGAAATAGGCAGTAGGACAAAAAAAATCTCCTTCGTCGGGAAGGAGATTTTTTTTGTTGCAGAAAGGCTTAGTTCTTTTTCAGGAGGTCGCGGATTTCGGCCAGGAGTTCTTCCTGTGTGGGTCCTGCAGGCTCCTCGGGAGCGGGCTCCTCTTTCTTCTTGTTCATCTTGTTGATGCCCTTTACGAAGAGGAAGATGCAGAGTGCAACAATCAGGAAGTCAACCACATTCTGGATGAACACGCCATACTTCAGTGTGGCAGCCAGGTCGCCCTCGCCGAACTTGTAGACCAGGTTGTTGAAGTCCACATTGCCGGTAACCACGCCAACCAGCGGCATGAGGATGTCGTCAACCAGCGATGAAACAATCTTGCCAAACGCACCGCCGATGATCACACCGATGGCCATGTCGAGTACATTACCCTTCAGGGCAAACTCTTTAAATTCTTTAATAAATCCCATAATTGTCTAGTTTTAAGTGAAATAAATGTTTATATTGTTTCTAAATAATTCTGCTTACTTTTTGCAAATATAGAAAAAAACTGTACATTTGCGTGCGAAAAAGTAAAAAACTTTATTCAACACATATTTTCAACCCAATAAAAACAAAAAAATCATGATTAAAATTGCTATTAATGGTTTCGGCCGTATCGGTCGTCTCGCATTTCGTCAAATGTTCGAAGCCGAAGGTTACGAAGTAGTAGCCATCAACGACCTGACCAACCCGAAGATGCTTGCCCACCTGCTGAAGTACGACACCGCCCAGGGTGGTTTCGCCGGCAAATTCGGTGAAGGCAAACACACCGTAGAAGCCACTGAGACTTCCATCATCGTTGACGGTAAGGAGATTACCATCTATGCAAAACCCAACGCTGCTGAACTCCCCTGGGGTGAACTCGGTGTTGATGTAGTGCTCGAGTGCACAGGTTTCTACACCTCCAAGGAAAAGGCTTCTGCCCACATCCAGGCCGGTGCAAAGAAAGTTGTCATCTCTGCTCCCGCAGGCAACGACCTTCCCACCATCGTCTACAATGTAAACCACGAGACCCTGAAACCGGAAGACACCGTTATCTCCGCCGCATCCTGCACCACCAACTGCTTGGCTCCCATGGCAGCTGCCCTGAACAAATACGCCCCCATCGCCAGCGGTATCATGTCAACCATCCACGCCTACACCGGCGACCAGATGATTCTCGACGGCCCGCAGCGCAAGGGTGACCTCCGCCGCAGCCGCGCAGGCGCCTGCAACATCGTGCCTAACTCGACAGGTGCTGCCAAGGCCATCGGTCTCGTAATCCCCGAACTCAACGGAAAACTCATCGGTTCCGCACAGCGCGTTCCCACTCCTACAGGCTCCACCACCATCCTCATCGCCGTTGTAAAGGGCAAGGATGTGACCAAGGAAGGCATCAACGCAGCCATGAAGGCAGCCGCCAACGAATCGTTCGGCTACACCGAGGACCAGATCGTTTCTTCCGACATCATCGGCATGAAGTTCGGTTCGCTCTTCGACGCCACACAGACCATGGTTTCCAAGATCGACGACGACACCTATCAGGTACAGGTAGTTTCTTGGTACGACAACGAGAACTCCTACACCTCTCAGATGGTTCGCACCATCAAGTGCCTCGCTGAACTGAAGTAAGCGCGAGCGCAGAGGCAAAACCTCCGTTTTGCACTATGCCGAGCGCGTCTGAAGTAGACCGTTAGGTCAACTAAAAGAATATAAGTAAACGCATATAAAAAAGCCACCCAAATCACCGGGTGGCTTTTTGGTGTTGTGTGGTCATAACTCTCCCAGCCTCCCTTATCTTAAGGGAGGAGCCCGCGAAGTTCCCCCTCTTAAGCTAAGAGGGGCCAGGGGAGTTATGACTCCCGCCTCCTACCTCTCTGCACTCATATTTTCTCCCCATTTTTCTTGGCAATAATGAAAAATTGATTATCTTTGTGACAGATATACTTAATTCTAATCACAAAAATTCATTACGCTTATGAAACTTCATTCAATGACAAAGGCGTTGGTAGCAGTTGCTATCATGCTGTTGTGTGCTTCGCCTGCCAGCGCACAGTTGGGCAATTTGGGAAAAATAGCCAAGAACAAAGTGACAGGAACAGGTGAGTATATGGCTCGCAAGGCCAAGGAGAAAGGAGAGCAGAAAGCCCGCCAGAAGATGTGGGAAATTGTAAAGAAGAAAGTGCTTGGCGGTAGTCAGATGCCCGAACTTCCCTGGATCATGGACGAAGGGGTTACCAAGTCGTATTCAACACCGGTGCCCGATTCAGAAAAGGACAAGAACATCACATGGTATGTCACTAATCTTGACCGTATTCCCGAAGCAGAAGTAAGGGATATGAAAGCAAAACTCGATGCCCGTTACAATGCCAACAAGAAAATCCTCATAGCCAAGGAAACGGGTGTCTTCTCGCAGTTGGGCGGCTACACCGATGCTCTGCTTAGCGAGATAGAAAAGGAGCAGGGACGCTGGGAATCTTTCTACGGCGAAATCTCGCAGTACATGCTGGTCTCCGTTGTACGAAGTGACAAGATGAAAGATAACGGTAACCACAACTGGACGCTCATTTGGGATCCAGGTCAGATCATTGTTAATGCAGACAAAGCCGTGTTCTATGTAGCAAAGAACAAGAGCGGCAAGTTGCAGTTCTACTCTTTCTCCACCGAGCAGGGGGCATATGCCTCCAGTGCCGACCTTGAAAAGATAAAGAAAAATATCAGCGTCGTTGAGAAACTGGGTATCTTGTTGGAAGGACTCACTACCGAATTCGATAGCCGACCTGATGACAAATACGAACTGGAAAAGCTCTACGCCAAGACCCAGATTTGGGTGACTCTAGTTAGCCAAGCAATGGGGAACAATACCCCCGACAATGTTGAAAAGGCTGCTATGCCGAAGGCCGGTAAGCTGAACGCTTCGCTCAAGGCAAAGGCTCTCGCCATAGCAAAGAGCGACGACTCCAGCGTACTCGATGTGGTCATCACCAGCAACAACTGGGAAGTGAAACCCCTCGAACGCCGCATTGTCTACGGCTATGTCATCCGCAAGGATGAGCTGGGCAAGATGGCTGTAGAACGCTCCTGGTGCCAGGACTACATGGGCGGTGGCAAGTACGGCTCGCTCCGTCACTACGGCGTAGGCCTGAAGAGCTTCTATGTTAAATAAGTACGCGTGCGGATAACCAGCGCACATAAACGGAAAAGCGGTGAGACCCGAAATCTCACCGCTTTTCTTTTCTTCCTGAATCCACCAAAAACCAGCCATCTTCTTTGCACAGTTGGAGGAAAGCACTATATTTGCAAATGAATGAAGCAACTCATAACCATCCTCGGTCCCACTGCCTCGGGCAAGACCTGGCTGGCAGTGGCACTGGCTGCGACCCTCGACGGAGAAATCATCAGCGCCGACTCGCGGCAGGTGTACCGCCGGATGGACCTCGGAACGGGCAAGGATCTCGGCGACTATAACTGGCAGGGCAGGGAAGTGCCCCACCATCTCATCGACATCTGCGAACCAGGCACGAAATACAACCTCTTCCAATACCAGCAGGATTGCTTCCGTGCTTACGAAGACATCTGCCAACGCAACCGCCAACCCATCCTCTGCGGAGGAACAGGTCTTTACATCGAGGCGGTGCTCAAAGGCTATAAACTGTCGCCCGTACCCCAGAACCCGGCTCTGCGGGCAAAGCTCGAAGGACTGCCCCTTGACGAACTCACCGGCATACTCCTCCAGCTCAAGCAGCGGAACGGATCGAAAATGCACAACACCACCGATGTGGATACCCCGCAGCGGGCCATCCGTGCCATCGAGATTGAACGCTACAATCTGCAGCACTCCGTTGCAGAGCGCGAACTTCCGCCTGTTGACAGCCTTATCATTGGCGTAAACATCGACCGCGACGAGCGCAGAAAGAAGATAACAGCCCGTCTGAAACAAAGGCTCGACAACGGTATGCTCGACGAAATCCGCGCATTGCTCGACAGCGGAATACCGGCCGACGACCTCATCTACTACGGGCTGGAGTATAAATACCTGACCGAGCATGTCGTCGGACGGCTCACCTACGACGAGATGTTCCGCCAGCTGGAGATAGCCATTCACCAGTTTGCCAAACGGCAGATGACCTGGTTCCGGGGCATGGAACGCCGTGGATTCACCATCCACTGGATTGATGCCGTCCTACCTATGGAAGAAAAACTGAATGCCATCGGGCAACTTCTCCATTAGGAGCCATGCCGGGGCAAAATCAATAAATAAACGGATTACAAACGAAAATATGAACGAAATGCAAGACAACAAGTGGGGCATCATCTACTGCCCCCGCAACGGATGGTTCCAGAAAGGGAAACGCTGGGAAAAGATTGAGGAGAGCCTGAAAGCCCATCAAGTGGACTACGACTTCCTGCAGATCGAGAGCGCCGGCAGTGTGGAACGCCTCGTGAGGATGCTCATCAACAACGGCTACCGGACCATCGTCATCGTGGGAGGCGATTCTGCACTCAACGATGCCGTCAACTGCCTGATGCAGGTAGAGAAGGGGGTGCGCGACCAGATAGCCCTCGGCATCATCCCTAACGGAATGATGAACGACTTTGCCCACTTCTGGGGCTTCGAGGACGACAACATCGACCAGACCGTGGAATGGCTCAAACGCGGACGGATACGCAAGATTGATGTGGGACGCATCGGATACAGGAACAAGCACGATGAGCCCTGCCACCGCTATTTCCTCAACTGCATCAACATCGGACTCGTAGCCACCATCATGAACCTCCGCCGGCAGACACACCACTATTTCGGCTCGCGTGCACTGTCGTTCCTCTTCTCCTTCGTGCTCATGATTTTCCAACGGCTGGAATACACCATGAAAATCCGCATCGACACCGAGGAAATCAAGCGCAAGGTGATGACCGTCTGCATTGGCAACAGCACTGGCTATGGGCAGACACCCAACGCCGTGCCCTACAACGGCATGCTCGATGTGTCGGTGGTCTATCATCCCGAGATGATGCAACTCTTCGCAGGCATCTACCTCTTCGTGCGCGGGAAGTTCCTCAACCACCGCAGCGTGCATCCCTACCGCACACGCGAACTCACCGTCGAAGAGGCACGCCACGCCATGGTGGGCATTGACGGACGGCTCATGGACAATCCCCGTCCTCCCTACCAAATCCGCGTGGAGCAGGAAGTAATCAACCTGATTATCCCATAGCCCCATCTTCACCTTCCTCATTCCACCTTCCACCTTTAACCTAACCCAATGAAACGAAAACTGTTCTGCGAGATATGCCCGTTCACCTACCGTCTTTCGACCGAAAAGGAAATATTGAAGCGGCACATGAGAGACTTCTTCGGTGACACACACTTTGCCAGGGAGCGTACGGAAACCTCCTTGCCCGTACTTGTCTATCAGCACAAATCGCTCATCCGCCGCCGGCTGGGCAATGTCAACATGCAATTGCAGGAAAACAAGGCGGTCAATCTTGCCTTGGCCGTTAAGCGCATCGACGGACTGATGCTTCACCCGGGTGACACTTTTTCCGTCTGGCACATGATAGGACGCACCACTAAGCGTAAAGGCTATAAGGAAGGGCTTACCATCGCCAAGGGACAGACTGCACAGGGCATTGGCGGTGGCATGTGCCAGTTGTCGAACCTCATCCACTGGATGGTGCTCCACAGCGACCTCACCATCGTAGAGCACCATCATCACGACGCCCTCGACCTCTTCCCTGACTTCGGACGACAGATACCCTTCGGAACGGGCACCAGCATCTCCTACAACTACATAGACTACCGCGTGAAGAACAACACCGGAAACACCTACCAGTTGCGCCTCTGGACCGACGAGGAATACCTCTGTGGTGAGCTCCGTGCTGCAGAACAGCAGCCCCACACCTTCCACATACATGCCGAGGATGAATACTTCTCCCGCGAGGGCGGCATCGTCTACCGCAACGGCCAAGTATTCCGCGACACCCACGACCGCCTCACCGGCCAACTTGTCGACACCCAGCTCATCCGCACCAACCATGCCCGCGTCATGTACGAATGTCCCCCCGACATGGTCATCAGGGAAATCCCCGAGAAGAAATAACAAATTGTTACCATTAAGCTCCCATCGCCATTGGAATTCCAATGGCGATGGGAGCTTAATTATTGGGTGTTGCAGATTGTAGATAAATTTCTTCCGATTTTCTTTCTATAATTCTCTTTTTTATTATATTTGCCTTGTCATTCCGTCTGTGTGGCAATCAAAGCCCTGCAGTTGCGGGATTACAACGGAAGACAGGGAGAACCATCATCAAGACGCTTAATGATGTAATGCTTTCGAGAGATGGTAACAAGAAGGGCGGTGCGACATCATTGTCGCACCGCCCTTGCTGTCTTGTATATACCTGGTGGAAGGCTGTAAATTGTCCGGTGGGAGATGAAAACCAGGTGAAATGACAAAAACTTCGGTAAAAAGTTTGCTCCAATAATAATCTTTCGTAACTTTACACAATAAATCTATTCCTAAAACCTAAAATACATGAGTTATCTGCGATTTGAAAAGGCCTTGATGACCAATCTCCAAGAATCGCTGCCCAAGGAGTTGCTCCGCACCAACCGTTCCGGAGCCTATTCCTGCTCGACCATTGTGGAGTGCAACACGCGGAAGTACCACGGCCTGCTTGTGGTGCCCGTGCCTTCGCTCGACGACGAGAACCATGTGCTGCTGTCGTCGCTCGATGTGACGGTGGTGCAGCATGGTGCAGCGTTTAATCTTGGACTGCATAAGTATCAGGGAAATGTCTACAGTCCCAACGGGCATAAATACATCCGGGAATTTTCCTGCGACAAAATTCCCACGACCATCTATCGCGTGGGTGGGGTGGTGCTGAAAAAGGAATTCCTATTTCAGAACTACGAAGACCGCTTGCTCATCCGTTACACGCTGATGGATGCCCACTCACCGACCACCCTGCGCTTCAAACCCTTTCTGGCCTTCCGCAGCGTCCGCCAGTTCACGCACGAGAACCCCGTGGCCTCCCGTGAGTACCACGAGGTGGACAACGGTATCAAGACCTGTATGTATCAGGGCTATCCCGACCTCTACATGCAGTTCAGCAAGAAGAACGAGTTTGTGTTCATGCCCGACTGGTACCGTGGGCTCCAGTATCCGAAGGAGCAGGAGCGCGGCTATGACAGCACCGAGGATCTGTATGTCCCTGGCTATTTCGAGATGCCGATAAAGAAGGGCGAGAGCATTGTCTTTGCCGCATCCACTTCGGAAATTAAGACCAGCCGTCTGAAGAAACTCTTTGACGAGGAGGTGAGCTACCGTCCGCCGCGCGACAACATGTACCACAGCCTGATTAATGCCGCCCACCAGTTCCACCTTCGCATGAAGAACGACGAGCGTTATCTGCTGGCAGGCTATCCCTGGTTCAAGTGCCGTGCCCGCGACACTTTTATCTCGCTGCCCGGACTGACACTGGCCATCGGTGAGCGCGACTACTTCGAACTGGTCATGGAATCGGCCGAGCGTGAGTTGCGCAACTTCATGGAGGGCAAGCCGCAGGGAAAGATTTACGAAATGGACCAGCCCGATGTTCCCCTCTGGGCCGTCTGGGCCATACAGCAATATGCCCGTGAGGCCGGCAAGGAAGAATGCTTTGCCAAATACGGGAAGTTGCTCACCGACATTATTAAATATATAGAGTCGGGCAAGCACCCCAACCTTGAGCTCCGTCCCAATGGATTGCTCCATGCCGAAGGGCGCGACAAGGCCATCACCTGGATGAACTCCACCGCCAACGGACGCCCCGTGGTGCCGCGCACCGGCTACATTGTCGAGTTCAACGCCCTGTGGTACAATGCCCTGATGTTCGCAGCTTCTATGGCCGAGAGCAAGGGCGACGAAAAGAACCACGCTCACCTGTCGGCACTGGCAGAGAAATGCAAGGAGGCGTTCCTTGAGACATTCCTGAACGACTACGGCTATCTCTACGATTATGTCGATGGCAACTACACCGACTGGAGCGTGCGTCCCAACATGGTCTTTGCCGTGGCATTGGACTATTCGCCGTTGAATCCCGAACAGAAGAAGGGCGTTGTCGACATTATCACCCGGGAACTGCTCACTCCCAAGGGACTACGTTCGCTCTCGCCGAAGAGTGGCGGCTACAACCCGATGTATGTCGGACCGCAAACCCAGCGCGACTATGCCTACCATCAGGGAACTGCCTGGCCTTGGCTGGGCGGATTCTTCATGGAGGCCTGCCTGAAACTCTACAAGCGTTCCCGTCTCAGTTTCGTAGAGCGGCAGATGATGGGCTACGAGGACGAGATGGCCTACCACAGCCTCGGCACCATCAGTGAACTCTTTGACGGCAACCCGCCATTCCATGGACGCGGTGCCATGTCGTTTGCAATGAATGTGGGCGAGATCCTCAGGACATTCTCCCTGCTCGAAAAATTCAAATACCAATAAAAAGAGAGGAGACCGACTTATGAAAGTATTAATGTTTGGATGGGAATATCCTCCTCATGTGTTCGGAGGACTTGCCACGGCCAACTACGGCATCAGTGAAGGGCTCCATGCCCAGGGCGACATGGACATCACCCTGTGCCTCCCCAAGCCCTGGGGCGACGAGGACCAGTCGGCTGCCCGCATTATTGGTATGAATGCCGTGCCCATTGCATGGCGTGATGTGGACGGCGAATATGTCTGTCAGCGCATAGGCAACATCATGGATCCCGCTCTCTACTACCAACTGCGTGACCATATCTACGACGATTTCAACTACATGCATGTAAATGACCTCGGCTGTATGGAGTTTGCCGGAGGCTATCCCTCCAATCTGCATGAGGAAATAAACAACTATTCCATCATTGCCGGTGTCGTGGCACGCACACTCGACTTCGACATCATCCATGCCCACGACTGGCTCACCTATCCAGCCGGCATCCACGCCAAGCAGGTTAGCGGCAAGCCCCTCTGCATCCATGTCCATGCCACCGACTTCGACCGGTCGCGCGGAAAGGTCAATCCCACCGTCTATTCCATCGAGAAGAACGGTATGGACAATGCCGACTGCATCATGTGTGTCTCCGAACTGACACGCCAGACCGTCATACATCAGTATCATCAGGATCCGCGCAAGTGCTTCACCGTGCACAACGCAGTCTATCCGCTCCGTCAGGAGTTGCAGGACATTCCCCGTCCCGACCATACAGGCAAGGAGAAGGTGGTTACCTTCCTCGGACGCATCACCATGCAGAAAGGCCCCGAATATTTTGTCGAGGCTGCCAACATGGTGCTGCATCGTACCCGCAATGTCCGTTTCTGCTTTGCCGGTAGCGGCGACATGATGGAGGAAATGATCTATCTGGCAGCCGAACGCGGCATTGCCGACCGTTTCCACTTCCCCGGATTCATGCGCGGCAAGCAGGTCTACGAGTGTCTCAAGGACTCCGATGTCTATGTCATGCCTTCAGTGAGCGAACCTTTCGGAATCTCTCCGCTCGAAGCCATGCAGTGCGGCACGCCAACCATCATCTCCAAGCAGAGCGGTTGCGCCGAAATCCTGAACAACTGTATCAAGATCGACTATTGGGACATCCACGCCCTGGCCGATGCCATCTACTCCATCTGCACCAACGAGAGCCTGTTCCGCTTCCTTCAGGAAGAGGGCAAGCGCGAGGTCGACCAGATTACCTGGGAGAAAGTGGGCGCATGGATTCGCGAACTTTACCACCGCACACTCGGATGGAAATAAATAAATAGTAAATAGTAAATCGCTAAATTGTAAATATACCATGAAAGCAATTTGTTTATATTTTGAGATACACCAGATAATACATCTCAAGCGCTATCGTTTCTTCGATATCGGCACCGACCATTACTACTACGACGACTTTGAAAACGAGCGCAGCATCGCCGACATAGCCGAGCGCTCGTACATGCCGGCCCTCAACACCCTCCTCGAGATGATCAAGACCCACGGCAAGTATTTCCGTGTGGCATTCTCCGTGTCGGGAGTCGGGTTGGAGCAACTCGAATTCCATGCACCGCAAGTGCTCGAGAAACTACAGGAACTGGCCAAGACAGGTTGTGTGGAATTCCTTGCCGAGCCTTATTCCCACGGCCTTTCTTCGCTCATTAATGAGGAAACCTTTGCCGACGATGTCCGTCGCCAGGTGGCAAAGATGGAGGAATACTTCGGGCAGAAGCCGAAGGTGCTCCGTAACTCCTCGCTCATCTACAGCGACAACATCGGTTACCAGGTGGCACAACTCGGCTTTAAGGGCATGCTCACCGAAGGTGCCAAGCATGTGCTCGGGTGGAAGTCCGCACACTATGTCTACCATTGCGCCCTGGCTCCGAAACTGAAACTCCTTCTGCGCGACATACAGCTCTCCGACGACATCTCCCTGCGCTTCAACAACAGCCAGTGGGACGAGTATCCCATGTTTGCCGACAAGTATGTCGACAAGATTATGCAGTTGCCCGAGGAGAAACAGCTTGTCAACATCTTCATGGAGCTTTCCGCCCTGGGCATCGCCCAACCGCTGTCCAGCAACATCCTCGAGTTCCTCAAGGCCATTCCCGTATGCGCCAAGGAGCGCGGCATCGTCTTCATGACGCCGTCGGAGGTTTGCTCGAAGATGAAGTCCGTTGGTCCGCTGTCCGTTCCCGACACCCTGTCGTGGACTGACGAGGAACGCGATGTCAGTTGCTGGCTGGGCAATCCCATGCAGCGCGAGGCCTTCAACAAGCTCTACAGCGTTGCCGACCGTGTGCGCATAGCCGACGACCCGAAGATAAACATGGACTTCCGCTACCTGCAGGCCAGCAACAACTTCCGCTTCATGACCACTAAACCAACCGCCGTCGGACAGGACATGGGCATCTACGCCAGTCCGTTCGACGCCTTCACCAACTACATGAATGTGCTGGGCGATTTCATCAACCGCGTCAACGAACTCTATCCCGAGGAGATTGACAACGAGGAACTCAACGCGTTGCTCACCACCATCAAGAACCAGGATGAAGAACTTGAACGCAAGGAAAGCGAACTGGTACGCTTGCAGTCCATGATTGCCAAGTTGGAAAGCGAGATGGAGCGACAGGGACTTGCCCCGAAACCGGAAAAAGCCCCGAAATCTGCAAAAGCTGCAAAGCCAGCCAAGGCCCCTGCTGCAAAGAAGGCACCGGCCAAGAAATAGAATTTTTCCAAGGAGTGTCCAATATATCTAAGCCGCTGCGGTTTCAGCCGTTTGCCGAAACCGTTTTGTCGAGGTTGGCAGCATCCTGCGCCAACCTCTTTTCTTGTGTCCGTCCGCAACCGTCGCTCCGTTCAGAATGAAACGAGCCAAGCGATGCTCGCGCAGGGCTTGGCTCTTGGACGCTAAGAAATAAAAGTCTACTCCGTCCGTCGTTGGCGCCGACTTTTATGGGTTGGTCTCTTCGCCTTCTTCGTCAGTGCTGGTGCCCACATCGTTCTTCGGGGTCTCGGCAAACTGAACGCCGTCGAGCAATACCTTGTGGCGGACACGGTTGCCGTCGATGCTGGTCGAGGGGTAGAAGTTCACACGGGAGCCGACAATGTGCTTGCACACCTTGAAGTCTTCGGGTGAGTCTGCTGCGGCGCTCATCAGGTTAATCTTGAAAGTGCCGAAGCCGTTCAACTTCACGCGCTTGCCGTTCTGCAGTTCATCCTGCATCACTTCCACGAGTTCGGTCAGGACTGCCACCACATCGCTGCGCTTCACGGTACAGTTGCGCTGGATGATGCTGGCCAGTTCGTTGGTCTCGATGGTCTGGTTGTGAATGGCACGGGCATACCACTTGCCCTGGTTCGGATTGTTTTTCCGGTTGCTTTGGTAAAGTTTGTAAGTAATCATAGTTGTTAGTTGTTTGTTTGATTGTTTGAGATTGAGTTGTGAAAGGAATGTTTGCTTACAGGCACGAGGTGATACCCAGGGTAGTGCCCAGTGCGGTCAGCATGGCCAAGAGGATTTGGACAATGGTCTTTACGAGGTCTTTTTTCATGATGCTGTTGGTTGTTGATGGCTTTTAAGGTTCCCCGGTCTCAGCTTGAGGTGATAAAAGAGAAGGAGAATACACCTTAAACCTAATATCTGAAAACCTTCACGCCTGTTTAATTAATAAAAGGTACGCGCGTAGTTGCGAAAGTTCAGGCCCGTAGCCGGCGTGGGCTTTATGGTTTGTTTCGCATTGCAAAGGTAGCATCTGTCGGGAGCCATGTCAAGACCTTGCGGTTTAGACTGTGGTTTAGCATCGGTTTCTCGGCCTATGTGCAGCCATCTCGCTCCCGTGTTGCGGTTGTATTCCACCAGTATTTGCCTGACGGGCAAGTGCTTTTCCAGTGCCCAGTGGCGCATTTTCTCTCCCTCTTCGCGGGTCGATAGGTGCAGGTCGGCAGCATCGCCCGTCAGGTGTTGTGAGTTCTTCACCCCGCCCACGCGGCGGTTCAGTTCCTCGCAGCGGTAGCCGCTCGTTATGCGCAGCACGCCGAAACGGCAGCGCAAGGGCTCCAGCACCTCCTGCGCCAGTAGCCGCAGGTGTTTCACAACCTCGGCCGGCGGTGTGTTGTCAATGTTGTGCCTCGTGGCGGTGGCCGACCGTGTCAGTTCCGCCAGTGTGAAGTGTTTGCTCAGTTGTGTGTCCATGGCTTCGTGTGTGTTCAATGCTGTTCGTGTCATGCGGCAATCCTGAGGTAGAACTTCCTGAGCGGCTCGGCCAGTCCCTCGCAGAAGTACAGGCAGTAGGAATCGAAGAAGGTGCGTGAGCGTGTTCCCTTACGCGCGCGAGATTTATATATGTACGCGCATGGGTTGGCGGTCAGTCTTTCGCCGAAGCGCAGGCAGGTGAGCGATGCCAGGGCAGTGAGGCTCAGCGGCCGTCCGTCGTCTGTCAGGATCATGTCCTCCACATACACCAGGTAAATCATTTCGAACAGTTGTGTGCGTGTGCCCATCCATTTCAGCGGCGTCTGCTTGCCGGTGAACAGTCCGATGAACTCTTGTTTCAGCAGAGCCAGCGCATCCCTGCGTTGCTCGCTCGTGGGTGTCCCCACCGAAAAATTCAGTTGTAGCATAGAATTGAAGATTAAATAAAAATGTTACGATAGTCGTCCATCCTTCCGCTGTCCGGCCGGGCCCAACCGGACAGCCTCGGGATTTCTCTCCTGAAAACAGTGCAAATATAAGCCCCTGCGTGGAACAATAGGTTCAATTAACCAACATTAACTGTTAATGTTGGTTTAGTTGTTCCGTTAGTATTGCCAATCCCCAACGGTGGACAATAAAAAACAATCCCATCCGGCGTACGGTCGGATGGGATTGCATGTGGAAGTGTTTTGGGCAATCGTAAGTGATTGTAATTCAATAGATAACAAGATGCGTCCAAAATTGAAAGGTACAAAAAAGTGCAATTGCAATCTGGGGGTGTTCGGCATGATTGGAACGCGAAATTCGGGTTGAAAAGCCAAATAAGATTTAACATTTCGTTAAGATTATTTAACGGTTAGATTTGAGGCTATTGGGGCCGTTTGCAAAGTCGGGATGACAGTAATGGGTGGAATTTACACCTTCATAACGTTGCCTTGCAACGTATAAAAAGAGGGCAAAAAGGGGACGTTTGTACCGATGTTGTACCACGAAGGCGATAATTGGCTGTTAGACAACGTTGGTTAATAATTCAAAATCAACTCATGCATGGCATTTTGATTCATTTTAGAGGGAAATGTGCACTATATCGTGTTAAAGTCTGTCATATCAGAACCTCCTTGAAGAATATTTTGTAACTTTGCAACCAAATTCACATAGTATTGTATCATCATGAACGAGAATTTCGCTATACAGCTCTTTGAGGGTAAGAAAGTTCGCATCGTATGGGATGCAGAACAGGAGAAGTACTATTTCTCTGTAACGGATATAGTGCAGGTCTTGACAGATTCTGTAAATCCGCGTGATTACATAAAGAAGATGCTTAGACGTGACCCAGAACTGAAATCCAAGTGGGGGACAATTTGTCCCCCTGTTGAAATGTTGGCTCCAGATGGCAAGCGACGCAAGACACAAGCCGCTGATCTTGAAGGCATTTTTAGAATCATCCAGACCATACCCTCCAAGAAAGCCGAACCTGTGAAACAATGGCTTGCTGAGTTGGGCAGTATGCGTGTTGACCAAATGATTGACCCGGAACTGACCTTTCAGATGGCCGTCGAGGACTATCGTCGCCAAGGCTACAGCGACCGCTGGATAAACGAGCGCATGCGCTCCATCGAGATGCGCAAAGAGCTGACCGATGAGTGGCATCGTTCCGGCATACATGAGCCTAAGGACTTCGCCATTCTGACAAATGTGCTGACAAAGGCGTGGAGCGGCATGACCACAGGCGAATACAAGCGTTACAAGGGGCTGACCAAGCAGAACCTACGCGACAACATGACGAATGTGGAACTGGCACTCAACACACTTGCCGAGGTAGCTACCACGGAGTATTCTCGCCAATCTAATCCGCAGTCGATGGCCGAGAGCCAACGTATTGCAAAGGAAGGTGGCGAAGTAGCACGCGAAGCACGCGAGACGATGGAACGCCGTCTTGGCAGAAGCA
>FLNY01000165.1_pt1 | contig 111243 bp, 104 predicted proteins | sample 1140381 | NCBI WGS metagenome assembly FLNY01 (sample SAMEA3878172, study PRJEB12797) | bioreactor metagenome | biome: Moose rumen | place: Sweden | collected 2011-10 | reverse complement strand
AACCGCATGGGGCTTTTGGCACGTGAGGTACGGAAGACACAAGAGGCCATGAAAGCCCTTTCGGACCGCAACGACTTTGGCTACCGACTCTACAAGCTACACATCGACAGCCAGACCTACGGCGACCCATTTTTGGCGCTGGACTACATAGACATTACCGACAAAGACGAGCAGGCCGACATTGCCGACATTAGCTTGCTTGCCGACAAAAAGAAGTGGTCGAAATATAGGAAATATATGATGGAGGTCGTCCGCAAGCACAGACCCGACATTGCTGCCGACGACACACTTTGGTATCTGGTGAACCTACACTGGGCATATACGCAAGAGACCAATCGAATAGCACGCACGTTTGTGGGCTTCAACACGGCCAAGAGCAACGACCTGAACATTGGCACCATACTGTATCAGCAACCCACTATGCGCAATGGGCTTTCGCTCGACGAGCGCGACAACTACCCATCGTGGATTGCAACAGACAACAATACGAATGGTATTTACTACGGCTTCCGTGAAAACCATTCGGAGCTGTTGCCATTTGCATGTAAGTCGGCTGGGCATCCTATGATAGACAATCCGCGACTGACACAACTTCCGGGCTACTAAGAAAAAAGATCAAACAAAATCATATATCAAAATGAAGAAACAACTATTTCTTTTGGCATCGGCATCGCTACTTTGCATGCCTGCTGCACATGCACAAGAAGAAGACGGACCTACGGGCTGTGACGAGCTGGTGGCTAAACTCAGTTTCGAGGGCGACCTGACCAATAGTGGCACACGTGCTCTTTCTGCTGGCGAAGTTGCAAATGGCACTTTGCGCGTCATGACCGAAGGCTCTTATGTCGAAGACGGCAAGAGTGGCAAGGCGTTCCACTTCGACGAAGTCAAGATGAGCGACTACGTGGCTGCCAGCACCACAACAGACACAGACGGCAACACCGTGGAAGTTAAAGCAGTGCGTTCGGCAGCTGCCATCGACGTTGAATATTATGCAGGACTTCGTATGCTTGGCGACACGCTCATGGCAGTACAAGAAGACGGCACTGTGAAGAACAACAATAACGCCGCAAGCTATCAGGACGACGAAGGCTCGTTTACCGTAAGTCTCTATATGCGCTCGACGGGTGAATTTGGTGGTGCGACTGCATACCTTTTCCACAAAGGCACTTGGGACAACACACTTGGCAACGGCAACTTCTGGGTTGGCGTCGAGGCCAATAGCACGAAGAAGCAAGTATTCTTTACGAACAAAAACCAAGTGAAGAACAAGAAACAAGAAATTGTAATAATTGGCGACGGCATAACGGGTCAGAAGCCGGGCGACACGTCTCCCGACGGCTCACGCACTATTAGCTGGGAATACGTCTTCGACGGAGAGTGGCACAACATTGTCGTATGTCGCGACCACAAGAATGGCACTATCTACGCCTACGTCGATGGCTACCGCACCGTAATGACGGCTTTCAGCAAGATGTATAACTACTCTTTTGGTGGCAAGACGGGCTTTGCAGTGGGCAACAGTGTAACGGCAGGCACCAACGATGAGGCTTTCACGGGCGACATTGACGAAGTGCAAGTGTTCCACGGCTGCGCTACTGAAGACCGAGTAAACGACCTCGCTCGCAACAGAGAAATTGAGCTCGTGGCAAAGACTGTCGAGTATGACCGCGACGGCACGTGCATAGACCCGACAGCATCGGCATTGCAGACAATAGGTGTCAGCGCTGCCGAAGTGGCTCAGACAGAGTATTACACTTTGGGTGGTCAGAAGGTGTCGGCACCAATGGCTAAGGGCATATACATTATTCGCCTTACGCTGACCGACGGAACGACTAAGAGCACAAAGGTCATAGTTAAGTAAAACACTCTTACCCTACGAAAATAGATAGTCGGACATGTTCTATATAACATGTCCGACTATTTGTTTTGTACACCTATGTAATAGGAGACTTTTTACTCACTAAACAAATTACAGAGCCACAACCCTATCGTAGACACTTAAGAGATCATCTGTAAGCTTTTCGGGGCTAAAATTGGCAGCGTAGGCGCGTCCGTCGGCAATCATCTTTTGGCGTAGGGAGTCGCTACCGAGAATGTCTGATATGCAACGGGCAAGAGATTCGTGGTCGTCTGGAGAGACGTAGAGCGACGACGGACCACCTGCTTCTTCGAGGCAAGAGCCTGTGCATGCTACAACGGGAGTGCCCGACGTTAGTGCCTCAAGAATGGGGATGCCAAAGCCTTCGAAGCGCGAAGGATAGACAAAAACGCGTGCCATGTGATAGAGCGACGGCAAATCTTGCAAAGGGACACCCGTTAGGACGTGTAGGCGACAGGAGAGACCGTTCGACTGTGCGAAAGCCTCAACCTCGGCAGTGTAGGACGTGCGTCGACCAACGGCAACAAGATGCACATCGGATGGTAAACTACGGAGAGCTTTTGCGGCGAGCATAAGGTTTTTGCGCCTTTCTATGCTACCAACAAAAAGTATATAGTTGTCGGGCAGATCGTATTTGCTCCGAACTTCTTGCATGGTGCTATCTGACACTTCGGATGCAAAGAGTGGGTCGCAACCCTGATAGACGACATCTATTTTATTGGGGTCGGTGCCGTAGAAACTGACGATGTCGCGCTTGGTACACTCACTGACTGCAATTATGCGGTCGGCAGACTGACAAGCACGACGAAACTTATAATCGTATATTTGACGATCGACGAATCCATAATATTCGGGGTAGCGACGGAAGATAAGGTCGTGAATGGTTACGACACTTCGCACCGAAGTCTTTTCGATTCCTAATGGGAGTTCGTTGCTTAGCCCATGAAAGAGGCTGACGCCGTCGGACTCCAACTGCGAAGACAAAGCAAAGACTCGCCAGAGCGAACTAAACCTCTGCCACCCGAAAGATGTGGGCCCACAAAGACTGACTTTCGCACTCGAAGCAAGCGCGCCGAGCAAGTCTGTACGGCTGGGGTGTGGCACGTAGAGGTCGAGCTGCTCTACGTCGCTACGGCTTGCAAGTGCGTTGAGTACGAAGCGACTATAGTTGCCAAGACCAGTGCGATTTTGAGCGGCACGTTTGCCGTCAAAAGCTATGCGAATGTGCCTCACCTAATTTTGCTTATCAGGCATGACGAGCCATAGAATGAGATAGATAAGCGCACTACTTCCACCAAAGAGAACGAGGCAAGCGAAGAGAACGCGCACAATAGTTTTGTCCCATCCAAGATACTCGGCGATGCCACTGCATACGCCAGCAAGAAGTTTGTCGGACGATTTGGTAAGTTGCTTGTCCATAATGGTCTTGTTTTATTTGTTTGGTAAATATACGTTTTTTAGGTCGTCGAACACATAGCCATCGGCCGAAAGGGTGTCGAGAGCTGTAAGAAGTGCTGTGCGCATTCTGTCGCCAGCCTTTATGGAATCGTGAAGGACGATTATAGACCCCGGTCGAACGTGAGTGAGAAGGTTTTGGCAGACTTCGGCAGGCGACAATTGTCTGTTGTAGTCTTCGGGCATGACGTCCCAAAAGACAATGCGGTCGAAGCGAGAGCGAGTAAGCTGTGCAGCACGCCAAGGCGACATTTGTCCGTGTGGGGGACGGAAGAGTCGGACTGGACAATTCATGGTGTCGAGAGCCAACTGTATGTTTTGCTCATATTCTGTCCACGAAGTTCGCCACAGTTGGAGGTGGTTCATGGTGTGGCAACCGAGACAGAAGTCGTTTTGAAGAATGAGCTGGAAGACATCGGGATGCTTTCGGACGTTGTCTCCGACACAGAAAAATGTGGCTTTTGCACCATAGCGACGTAGCGTCTCAACGACCCAAGGTGTTTGTTCGGGTATGGGTCCGTCGTCGAAAGTGAGGTAGACCTTCTTTTCGGAAGTGGGTATGCGCCACACAGAATGAGGGAAAAGCCGCCTGATGGGCTCAGGCGGCTGAATGATAAGGTTATGTGCTAACTTGCTTAGCAAGGTCTCTTAGCGTTGGAAAAGTTGTTGCAAGAAGGGTTCTGTTGGTTCATATTGAGAGCGGAGAGCCTCGTCGAGTTCTGTGCGACCGTATTTGTCGAGTGAGCGAGCAATTTCGCCATATATGGCAAAGCAACGACGAATGCTTTCATACATACTGCTGGCATGGCTTCCGAGCGAGATGTAGTAGTTGAGTTCCTTGAGGTTCTCAGTGGCAAACTCGTTAATGATTTGGTCGCCTTTGTCGGGTTGTCCTGCACGATAGTAATCTTCGGCCAGTTCGAGACTGAAGAAGTTGTGGGCGACAGCCGACGAGGGTATTTCTTCTTGAATCTTGTCGAGTACGGCGATTGCCTTATGAGTCTTTTCGACTTTATTCTGTGGCTGAGCGTCGGCTTCGTTGAGCAATTCGGAGGCAAGGCGTGTAAGGTAGTTGCGAAGGTTGGTGCCCATACGCGTCTTGTTTTCGTCGAGGTATAATCCTTCTTTGTTGTAGAAGCCCCAACGGAATTTGTTCATCACGTTGTCGTACATCTTTTCGGTATCGACCGAACCAATCTCGCCAGTCTGTTCGTTGGGCATGGTGTAGATGGGCGCAATGCGGAAAGCCAATCCTTCGAGGTTGAAGTAGCCAGCAAGTCCGTAGTGGTTTTCGCGCCCGACGGTTACGGCATAGTAGAGAGGTCGGCTCCAATTGGCAGACTGCAACATGTCGTAGACCATAAGTTGGGCTTTGGTCATGTAGCTACTTGAGACGCTTATGCGCATTTCTTTTTGCAACAGACTTTGGCGAGCGGGCGACACTACGTTGTTTTCGATGACGGCAGCAGTGTCGACAGCCAACTTGAACTTCTTGGCAGGAATGAAGCACAAGCGACCAGAGTATTCGGGGATGCTCTTGGTGCGAGGGTCGTCGGAGCGTACGAAGTCGAGAGCGTCTTTGAGGCTAACAAACTCATCGGTGCGACCGAGAAGGTAGATAATGTCGCGGTCGTGAGTGTATTGTTCGTGAGTAAAGCTGATGGGCAGAGGGCGACTCTGGTAGGCTGTGCGCTTCATTTGGTCGACGTACCATTCGGTCTGCAAATAGGATAGGTTGCAGATGCGGACATCGGGGCGAACGCCTTCGACTTCTTGAATATACCAAAGTGGGAAGGTGTCGTTGTCGCCATTGGTAAAGATGACGGCATTTTCGTCGCACGAAGCAAGGTAGTTATAGGCTATGTCGCGTGCTATGGTGCAACCGCTGCGGTCGTGGTCGTCCCAGTTTTGCTGAGCCATGACTCCGGGGACACAGATGAGTAGCAACGCTGTGCAAACAATGGCAGAGGTCTTGCCACCGATGTATTTGCGCAGTAGCTCGACAACTGATAGGACACCCAAACCGATCCATACTGCATAGGCATAGAAGCTACCAGCATAGGCATAGTCGCGTTCGCGTGGTTGGAAAGGTGTCTGATTTAGGTATAGTACTATGGCAAGACCAGTCATGAAGAAGAGCAACAGAACGATCCAGAAGCCTTGTCGACCAGCTTGACCACGTCCCCATTGGAAAAAGAGACCTATCAGACCAAGGATGAGCGGAAGCATAAAGTAGGCATTGTGTCCTTTGTTGTTACGAAGGCTGTCGGGAAGCAGGTCTTGGTCGCCAAGCATGGCGTTGTCGATAAAGCTAATGCCAGTTATCCAGTTGCCATGCGTCAGTTCGCCATGTCCCTGAATGTCGTTTTGTCGACCTGAGAAGTTCCACATAAAGTAGCGCAAATACATAAAGCCGACTTGATATTTAAAGAAGAACTTTATGTTTTCCCACATCGTAGGGCGCATAACCGTAGAACGTTTGCCGTCTTCGTCGGTAACACCTACGGGCGTGCCTTTATAGTCGGACCAATTTTTGTAGGCCTGTACGTGTCGGTCTTCGGAGCTATACATGCGAGGGAATAGCATTTGCGCCTGATAGTGGTAGACGGGCTTATGGTCGACTATCTCGTAGCGTCCGTTGCGCTTAACGTATATGGGGTCGCCATCTTCGTGCGAGGCACGTCGGTCGAGTGGCGAGACGAATGTTTGCCCCATGAAGAGTGGTCGGTCGCCATATTGCTCACGGTTGAGATATGAGATGAGGTCGAAGACGTTGTCTGGTGAGTTTTGGTCCATTGTGGGGTCGCTTGCCGAGCGGACGACCACCATGGCGAAAGACGAGTAGCCGAGCACGATGACGGCAAAAGAGCTAACTATAAGGTTGGCAGTGCGACGCCCATTGACATGAGTGTAGTAGATGCCCCAAACGGTGGCACCCAAAAGAAGTAGCATCCAGAAGATGGCACCCGTATTGTAGGGCAATCCGAGTCCGTTGACGAAGAGCAACTCAAAGACACCTGCAATCTTGACGAGTCCGGGGATTATGCCATAGAGAATGGCACCAAGGAAGACGCACGAGACGAGCAGAGCATATATGGTGCCACGAGTGGTGGGCGTATAGCGCTTGTAGTAGTAGACGAGACCGATGGCTGGTATGCAAAGCAAGTTGAGCAAGTGGACACCAATGGAAAGACCCATAAGATAGGCTATGAGTATTATCCAGCGGTCGGCATGTGGGTCGTCGGCCTGATTTTCCCACTTCAGGATGAGCCAGAAGACGGCTGCAGTGAAGAGAGAACTCATGCCGTAGACTTCACCTTCGACAGCAGAGAACCAAAAGGTGTCGGAAAAAGTGTAGGCGAGAGCACCGACAAGACCTGCACCCATGACTGCCCAAATGCGCCAAGGCTCTTGGTCGGCATCGTTGCCGTCGATGAATATCTTGCGTCCGAGGTGCGTGATGGTCCAAAAAAGGAAAAGTATGGTGAAAGCACTTGCGAGTGCCGACATTACGTTGATAAACTTGGCTACGAGTTCTGGACTTGGAGCAAGAATGGCAAAGAAGCGTCCCATAATCATAAAGAGTGGGGCTCCGGGTGGGTGTCCGACGAGTAGCTTATCGGCTGTGGCTATAAACTCACCACAGTCCCAAAAACTGGCCGAAGCTTCGGTGGTGAGGATGTAGGTAATGGCTGCAATGGTAAAGGCTATCCAGCCAGTTACGTTGTTGATTAGTTTATATTTATTCATCAGAAAACTTGGTGAAATATTATTTTTTTCAAAGTTAGTTATTCTTATGTTAAAATCTTACCGAGTGTCAGTAGGATGTCTCGACCTCACGTTCGCCGATTTCGATTTTTAGCTGCGGAAGTCGGACGACGAGTCTTGCTCCATCGACATAGCTTGTGTCGACCCATATTTTGCCGCCAAAGTTTTCGACAATCATGCGACAGAGCGACAATCCGAGTCCGGTGCCGATGGAATATTCGTCGAGCTTGACAAAGCGTCGGAAGACGTCTTCGGCTTTGTCGGGCGGTATGCCTCGCCCAGTGTCGCTGACGGCAATCTGGACTTGATTGTCGTCGGTCCGACTGAGGCTAATGGTTACGTGCCCTTGGTCGGTAAACTTGACGGCGTTGCCGATGAGGTTGACCACGACTTGTTGCAGTCTTTCGCGGTCGGTCATTAGTGGGCAAGCCCAAAGGTCGGTTTCAAATCGCAGGTCGAGTCCGTGAGTGTCTTGCGCCATGCGGACCGAGGCTATGGACGTGCGACATATTTCGGCCACGTCCCATTCGTTGATGTTGTATTTGACGCGCCCCGACTCAATTCGAGAGATGTCGAGAATGTCGGTGAGTAGGCTTGTGAGCAACTTGCTGTTCTTGCCAACAATTTCCATTATGTTGCGTCGCTCGTCGGCAGTTAGCTGATCGTTGTTGGTAATGACCTCGGCAAAGCCTACGACGGCATTGAGAGGCGTGCGCAGTTCATGACTTATGTCGGCAAGAAAACTGGACTTCATCATGGATACGTTTTCGGCCCGATTCTTGGCTTCGCGAAGTTCCCTATGACTCTTTTCGAGTTCGGCTTTCAGACGCTTATTTTTGTGCATTTGGTGTGTGGTCCAGACGAGTAGTGCCGAAAGTACTATCACGGTGAGCAATATGCCAATGACGTACACTTTGTAGGAGTCCCAAACCGATTCGGGGCGTTCGACAATGCGGCTGTTGTGTGGCAAGAGGTCTTCGTCGATGTCGAAGCGCATGAGGGCATGATAGTTGAAGACGTAGCCACTGGAGACATAGTTAAACTTCGACTTGCCTGTTTCGATGTAGTAGCGCAAAGCATCGGCCAGTTCGCTGCCGACGTTGTGATATTCTGGAGTGTAGCCGCCGATGGCCCAATCGCGAATGCCTGTGTCGGTAAGTGTGAAGACAGGTATGTCTGGATTGTCGGACCGGAGCATGGCTATTGAGGAGTTGAGGTAGAAACGATTGTTCTTGTCGAAACGCCACGTGCCTATCAGCAGTGCTGTGCTGTCGGGCATGTGCGATATGCTGTCGGCTACGTCGAGTATGGTCTGGTTTCGCCCGTCTAAGTAGAGGAAATCGTGGTTGGGATGTTTTCTGGACTGGTCTGCGATGTAGCTTTTTATGCAAACGCCTCCATAGCTATTATCGGTAAGCACTCCAACGTGGCGCACGTGTGGGAAATAGCGGCTGATGAGCCCCATGTTGACGTCGAGGTCGTATTGATAGAAATATCCACCTACGATGTTGTAGAGGTTGCCAACTTCGCTTACGTCGCGACTTTCGGGTTCCCAAGTGCTGAGGTTCTGACTGTCGGAGGGTAGCTCAACATAGTTGCGACTGACCATGCCACAAATGACTGGCACTTCGGGCAGTTCGGATATGTTTATGCTAAGATATGTGGACATGGCTTCTTGTCCGAGGAGGAGAAGCACATCGGGATGATTGTTTTCGGCGCGAAACTTACTTAGTATTTTGCGTATGCGAGTTCGCCAACGTACGACATCGGAGAACCTGTCGCAGTTGAGGCTTTCCATGCTAATGTCGGGTCGGATACCGACGGCTTCGCAACGGTCGGCGAAGTCTCTGACAACAGAAGCTGTACTACTGCCATCGGGAGAATAGCTGGTTATGACCAACACACGTTGCGAATGGTCGGATAGTCTGACGAGTTGTGCGCTTGCACGGATTGACAAAAAAAATGCAAGTAGATAGAATAGGATTGTGTGTAGATGTAAGTGTCGTGTCATGCGCCAAAGAGTGGTGCCAATAAACTAAATAAGATGCCCAGCAATCCGCCCAAGAGAGTAAGGACGATGGCTCCTATGCGTCGGGTAAGGATGAGTGCGTAGGTAAGCACAAAGATTATGCAAGCAATAAGGTCGGGGCTTTGCATGTTCTCGGTCCACGAGCGGACACTGCTCCACATGGGCCACAAAGCAGCTTGCGCCATGAAGACGAAAGCACTTGCCATAAGGCCGACCGTGGCAGGGCGTATGCCATAGAGTATGCCTTGCACAGCTGGGCTTTGCTTGAAGCGGTCGATGACCGACATCACTATCATGCAAAGAATGAGCGATGGCAGTGCGACACCGGCTGTGGCTACAAAAGCACCCACGAGTCCGCTAACCTTGAAGCCGACGTAGGTGGCTGCGTTGATGGCTATGGGTCCGGGGGTTACTTGCGACAGAGCCACAAGGTCGGAGAACTCGGAGGCACTCATTAGCCCGAACGATTGTATGTCTTGATATATGAGTGGGAGAATGGCATATCCGCCACCAAAACCAAGCAAGCCAACTTTGAAGAATACAATGAAGAGCAAAAAGTAGTTCATACGCGCCCTCCTTTGCCTACGATGTAGAAGTTGTAGAAAACAAGTCCACAGAGTGCTCCGACAACTATTGCCCAACCAGCCGAGATGTCGCAAGACACCATAATAAAACTGCCGAGAGCAACTATGTCGGCAAAGGTTGTGCCGACAATTCGCCGACCGAGACGCCAAACCGTGTGAAGGATTAGAGCGGCACTGGCAGCCTTTATGCCCGTAAAGACCATGCGGACGTAGCGATTGTCTTCAAAGCCACGTAGCAGACAGAGTATGAGCACAATGGAGAGTAGGGCTGGCAAGACTGTGCCAAGGGCTGCCGCCACCGACCCTAAAACGCCCGCACGCTTCTGACCAATCAGTATGCTGACATTGACTGCCACGACGCCCGGAAGTGATTGACTTAACAGAACGAGTTCGCTCATCTCATCGGACGTGAGCCACCTAAGTTTTTTGGTAAATTCCTCTTCGATGAACGGAATCATGGCCAGCCCACCACCAAAAGTAAAAAAACCTATTTTGAAGAACGACCAGAACAGTCGAAAGAAATCTTTTGTCATTGTGGGGCGTTGACTCTTAGTCTTGCAAGATTAGGTTGTTGACACAAAAGAATGGCAAGCTTATCCACTCGGAACGATTGCTCTCGATGCTCATCAATAGTCCATTACACTGACCGAGTGTGCGCAGACTGATGGTTGTCCAATCTGCATGGCGAACGTACTTGGCGGGGTTGTCGTACGAACACTCTATGAGGTCGAACGAGGCTCGGTTGCCATTTGTCATCCCATTAGCATCAATACCTTCGATGAAGACACGGAAGTAGTCGCCTTGCGAGGCTGGACTGATAAAGACAGAGTCGGTGGTTGTCATGCCAAATTTGCTCGCAAGGAACATAAGGTTGTCGTTGGCAATGTCTATGCTAATGGGCGAGTAGGTGCGAGAAGGGAAAACGACTTTGGCCATCGAGTCGGAGGCATTGACCGCAAAGTAGGCATTAGTGCTTGTGGTGCCATTGATATAGGCTGTGCCAAGAGTGCTTGTGCCGATACTGTTGTCTATGGTTGTACGATTGCAGAGTGCGAAGCCAACCCAAGCTGTCGTGTCGGCATTGATGACGTTATTCCATACAATGCCCTTAGACACGAAAGCTCCTGACAATGTGTCGGGTTGCAGATAGAGTTTCTTGGTCGATGTGGTGCAATTGCAGACGCTATCAGCTTCGGAGAGCACTGCAACGCGAATAAAGACGCTGGCAGTGTCTTGTCCGTTGCCGTTATCGACGGCAAAGAGGAAATTGTAGTCGCAGAGGGCTGTGGAAGTAAAGGTCAGATTAATGTCGTTGCTGATAATGTTGCTAGTCTGCTTATCTTGCCAAGTGTAGCCACTGCCGTTGTCGTAGAGTATACGAGGAGTAAGAACGAGTGTATCGGTCGGACCGATGAGATATTTACCATCGCTACTGAAATATATCTTTGGTTCTCGGGTGTCGTAGTCGTCTTCTTTGCACGATGTACAAGTTGCACTCAGCAAAGCTGACATTGCAAACAGACCTATGGCTTGTAATATTTGTGGCGTGGCAGACTTCACGGTATTATTTTTCATTGTCGGAGTCGGTGGCAAGTCCAAGCATGTGGGCAAGGAAGTCGTCTATTTGCTCGACCCCGAGTTTTTTTGCCACAATGGTCTTAGTCTCGTCGAGAACAAAGAATGTGGGTGTACTCTTTATGTTGTAGTACTTGCGATAGTGGCTATGTCCATAGGGGTCCCAAACGTTCATCCACTCGTCTAAGTTGTGTTCGTCGATAAATTCTTTCCATGGTTTTTCGTCTACTTGGCAGTAGACGGCGAATATCTTGACGCCATGCTTTGCATATTTTTTCCAAATGACGTCGTTGAGCTTAGGGATTTCTTTTTTGCAGTGTCCGCACGAGGGTTCCCAAAAAGCGAGTATGGTGTAGGGTGCACGTACCTCGGATAGCTTGTACCACTGTCCGTCGGCAGATGGCATGCGTAAGTCGGGAGCTTTGAGCCCCACAAGGGTGTAGCGTATGCCATCGACTTGCTCACGTAGGTCGTCGATAAATTTTTTGTCGGCCCAATCGGCTTCACCACTTAGATAATATTTGTCGGCAAGACGTACAAGAGCTGCGTCCATGCCCATTATTTTGCTCTGGTTGGTCATGTTGTAGAGCGTAGAGACAAAGAATTGAAACATTTCTTTGTTCGGTCGACATTGCTCGATGAGCCTAATGGCTTCGTCGGCTACGGTGTCGGGGATTTGTGGCAGAGTCTCTTGAAAATATTTATCTATCTTGCCACAGAAGAATGGAGTGCGAAGCAATCGGTCGTCGGTCAGGTCGTAGTTGTCGTAGAAGTGCTGACGATAGTAGTAGTAGCTTTTGACACGTTTGGCCGAGTCGCGCTGAGCTGCGGTATAGGTGTTGGGGTATTGAAATTCTGGGATGTCGACATCTTTGAGTGCAAGGAGAAATCGGCTGATGAAGTTGTCGGGATTTTCTTGTATAGTCTTTTCGTTGTAGGCTTTAATGTCGGCTTGCATTTGGTCGAACTGGTCGCTTATCTTTTTCTTTTCAGCATCGGACTGTGCAAGTTTGTAGGCATTGCGCAGTTCGGAGTTGCGTTTTTGCATGCCGTTCATATAGTGCTGATATGTAAGGAATCGTTCGGTGGGAAGACTGCCTGTTATCTTCATCCGACTGAGAGCACCTTGTGCGGTGTCGGTACGAACGGTGAATTGTTGGTCGGCAGACATAAGCATATCGAGCAAGCAACCGTTTTTGGGGAAGTGGAGGATATATATGCCTTCTTTGTAGGGTTCGGAGGGTCGGAAGTGTGCTATGCCTTTATTGTCGGTCATGACGGTGTCTTTGACCAGCATTTTATTGTTGAAGTAGTAGCCGAGTACGACTGGCTGCCCTTTGTAGTTGCCGTCGACACGAACTTCAATATCAGTCTTTTGAGCGTTGGCACACATGGTGCCAAGCAAAGCACTTATGCAAACAATAAGATGTGTGTGTTTCATCGTTTGAAATAGTTTCATCGTTATGAACATGATGATATACAAAGTTAATGCCTTTCGACGATTTATTGACGTGCGAGTGCACTACGGTGTCGGACGAAAAGGAACATAGACAATGCACCGAGCGAGACCATGGCGGCTCCTATCAGCGGAGAGTATCGGTAGCCCAGCCCCGCATCGATAGGCAACCCACCGAGATAGGCACCTACGGCATTGCCGAAGTTAAAGGCTATTTGGATGAAAGCAGCAGCCATCATCTTGGCACCATGAGCATGTTCGAGAATAAGCATTTGTTGTGCAGGCGAGAACGAGAAGAGTAGCCCCGTCAGCACAAAGGTCAGCGTGGCTGATAACCACAGACTGCTCATCGAAAGGCTCATGAGCACGAGCATAAAGACGGCGCATATTTGAAGCTTCATGCCTGTTCGAGCTGCAGGGAAACGCGAGGTGAGGTATCCTCCCAAAAGGTTGCCAACGACCATGCCTATGCCAGCGAGTGTCATTAGCCACGTGCGATAGTCGGGCGACATGTGCGCTTCGGCATACATCTGTGGCAAGACATAGCTATACCAACAAAAGATGCCACCATTGGCAAACATAGTGGCCACGATGATATAGAGGGCTGAGGCGTGGCGTGCAAAACGGAACTGCCCACGTAGTCCGACTTCGGGCAAAGGTTCTTCGTGCGGCACAAAAAGAGCAATGGCGATGAGAGTAAGCAACCCCCATGCGGCCGTCAGGAAAAATATTAGTCGCCACGAGACTGCCGTAGAGAGCCACGTGCCGAGTGGCACACCGACAACATTGGCCACGGTCATGCCAGCGATCATTATGGCCATAGACTGCGTGGCTTTGTTTCGGTCGGAAAGCCTTTCAACGACAATGGAGCCCACACCGAAAAAGGCTCCATGCGGAAGCCCCGATACGACTCTGGCAATCATCAGTGCGTGGTAGCTACGGGCAAGACCTGCCATGGTATGTCCGACTACAAAGATAACCATCAGTGCAACGAGAACGCGGCGGAGAGGTCTGTCGGAAGCGATGAGTGCGGTAAGTGGTGCGCCTATACACACGCCCAAAGCATAGGCCGATATACAATGCCCTGCTTGTGCAATGTTAATGCTGAGCGAAGATGAGACGGCGGGCAAGATGCCCATCATTACAAACTCGGCTATGCCGAGTCCGAGAGTGCCAGAGGCAAGCGCCACAAGTGGCAACGTTTTACTACGTGTCATAAGCGATTGATTCGACACATATAGCTGAGCTTGTACATGTCGAGTATGCGCAGCGAAGGCTTTGCGCTGAGCAAGTTTTTTTCCATTTGACGGCGGAAATATTTGTAGACCATACCGATGACATGCGTTAGGTGTAGCTTCTTGGTCTTTTCGTAGATTTGTGCCAGTCGGGAATAGTCGCGTAGCTCGTCGTAGTGCATGATGAGGCTTTGAATGGCCACGCGTGTTTTTTCTACAAATTCTTCAGATGTGTCTGTGTTGTCGTGAAAGACGGGTGCGTCGATGTGTGTTATCTGCATACCAGCTAATTTGAGTGATACTCCAAAGAGTGTGTCTTCGTGTCCGTAACGGTCGAACGATTCGTCGAAGCGAATGGCTTCGGCCACCTTGCGGCTGAGCATGAATGCACTCGAAATGAATGAATATCCACGCAGCTTTCGTTGTGCGGCAGTGCTTTGCTCGCGCTCTATGCCATATTTTAGTCGTAGTGGACTTATGCTTCCATCTTGGCGATACATTATGCCACCGACAACGACATCGGTTTTGCTCTTGGTGGCATCGACATATTTTTGCAAGAAGTCTTTGCTTGCTGGCATTACATCGGAATCGAGGAAAAGCATATAGTCGCCTTTGCTCTCGTTCATAAGCATGTTGCGCATACGTGCAATGCCTATATTTTTGCCAGTTACGATAAGTCGGCAACCGTCGATGTCGTCAATCTTGGAGTTTTCGGCCACCATGCGTAGATTGGTTGAGCCGTCGTCGCCTACTATTACTTCATAGTCATACCCTGCTTGGCTTGCCTGACCTACGACTTCACGCACAAGCCCCAAGCACACATGATTGTATGTAGGTATGAGTATGGAGAGCATAAAAAATACGCGCTGAACGCGGACAGCGTATACTATGGAGATTGATTACTTGTTGCTTGTACAAAGATACTTTACGAATGCTATTGCATATAGCTAACTTTCGTTAATAGATACAAAAAAATTAGCTCGCAAGAATTAATTCTTGCGAGCTGTATTGATTGCTCTCCAAATAGGACTTGAACCTATGACCCTCTGATTAACAGTCAGATGCTCTAACCAACTGAGCTATTGGAGAATTTCCCTTGCTTCTCGGAGCGTTGTTGCTTCCCGATTGCGAGTGCAAATGTAGAGCGTATTTTTTATTTGTGCAAAAAAAAGAATGCTATTTTTTGAAAATATTTTTACACACAAAAGCTAACATATTGAATGACAGACTATTCCGACATTAGGCGATCGGAGACCATTCGCATCATATATTGTTCTATGATGGCTTTTAGCTCTGTGAGCATACCATCGGGTGGAGCGACTTTGTTTTTCATGAGGCTATCGGTGAGTAGGTATGCCGAAATGCTTTCGACTCCATCGTACTGAATTACGTAGCCGTTTTTGACGTATTGGTAGACTCCATTGGTGTAGCTGACTGCAAATGTGGAGTCGGGAGGGGTTGTCATTAGGTCGCACCCAAAGGCAAGATAGGGTTGCGTGTTGCCCAAAAGGCCAAGGACTGTTGGCATGATGTCGGTTTGCTGTGCCACCTTGTCTTGTATGGCTGGCTGAAAGAGCGAGTGCTGAGGGTCGAAGAAGACAACGGGAGCAGAAAAACCGCCGAGGTCGGTCATGTAGTATTCGTGGTCGGTCATGTTGGTGTGGTCGCTCGTCAGGACGAAGAGAGTGTTCTCATACCACGGCTGACGACTGGCATAGGCGAAGAACTGACGCAGAGCATTGTCGGTATAGCGTATGCACTTGTGGATGGACAGAGTGCCACTGGGCAGAGCTTCGTAGTCGGCAGGTACGACAAAAGGATGGTGGCTTGAAGCTGTGAAGACTGCAGTCATAAACGGCTCGTGCATGTCGTTCATTTTCATGGCGTAATATTGCAAAAAGGGTTCGTCCCATATTGCCCAATTGCCATCGAAATCTTCGTCGCCACGTGTGCGAGGGTCGGCACAGAAATCTTCGCGCCCATAGTAGTCGGCAAAGCCTGTGGCACGTGCAAAAGCCTGAAAGCCCATACTGCCACGTTGCGCACCATGGAAAAATGCTGTCTGATAGCCTTGCGCACCGAGAGTTGCTGCCAAGCCTCCTACTTTGTTGAGCGCAGCAGGGGTAACAAAAAAGGGTTCTATCATCATGGGAATGCCACTTAGTATGCTGGGCATGCCATCGATGCTTTTGTGCCCATTGGCGAAAGAGTATTTGAAGGTAAGGCTTTGACTTATAAGCGAATCGGCAAAGGGTGTGTAGCCTTTGTAGGTGCCGTTTTCAAGAGTTTTGTTTAAAGAGCCTATATACTCTCGTCCGAAACTCTCGACTATCAGAACAACGACGTTGCGTCTTTTGGCACTAATGCTGTCGGACGTGGGAGTGTGCCACGGAGTGTAGACACGTGATAGTTCTTCTTCGCTACGAAAATAGTGAGGGTTGACAAAGACTTTTTTGCCTATGGTACGGATGATGGTGAAAGGGGTGTTGAGGATTAGAGCAGCATCGACAGGACGGCTGACATACTGATTGGCATTGCTGAGCGTTATGGGACGAGTGGCGCGAGTGAAACCACCACGCATGCCAGCAATGGAAAGTCCGACAACAGCTGCAAAGACTAGAATACCTGTGGCAAAGTAGACTATTGGTCGGAGGCTTGCACAGTTACACTTTGGCATTGTGTAGAGTCGCCAAAGTAGGTATATGACAGCTATGCTGAGTAGTAACAAATACCAATGGCGAAGTATTTCTATTGCAAATATGCCGACAAGATTGTCTTCGCCTGCAAACTCTTTAAAAACGGTACTTGTGGTTCGGCGGAGAGTGTAGCGAAAATAGACAGCATCGGCCATGTTGGCGACGAAAGCTATGCCATTGAGAACTACGAACACCACACGACAAAAACGATGGTAGACGTCGTTTTCTTTTAGCCATAAGGGAAAGAGCATAAGTATGGCATAGAGCATGTTGACGTAGACCATTCCCGATGTGTCGAATCGGAGCGTGCCGACGAGCAAGTCGGGCAAGGCAGAGAACGAGAATGCTGGCGCAAAATAGGAATAGTTTTCGAGGGCATAGGCTACGTGAGCTACAGCAAAGGCTCCGTAGGCAAGCAATATGTTGAGACAGAGAGCCGCAAGAGGGCTAAAATATTTTTTCATTGCAGAATGTTACTTAGGCTTCTTTATCGTCGTCGGGGAAGTCGGCATGTTTGTGTTTCCAACGATTGTGGCTCCACAGCCAAAGCTCGGGCAAGCGTGCGAGGTCGTCTTCGAGGAGAGCACCAAAGCGTTTTGCACAATTTTTGGCACCAACTTCGGCAGGATGCACAACAATGAGTTTCATCTCGACTTCGTAATATCCACGTCGATAGACCACATAGCTTGGGTAGACAAGTGCCACGTCGATTTTGGCAGCTATGTGTGCTGGTCCGACAAGGAAAGAGGTGTCTTGCCCCATGAAGTCGAACCAGAATTTTGGCGCACCGATGTGTGGGCTTTGGTCGCCAAGGACAAGTGTCATGTGGGTGTGTCCACCACGTTTGCACGCGACTTCGTGTCGGAAGCCCTTATGGCTTTCTACGGCAATTATGCCACGACGTGTACGGACCGACAGCGACATGTGGTCTGCAAAGGTGCTACTTTGTCGCTGATAAAAAGTGTGGACGGGTGTTTGAGGGAACGTCAGTGGCAAGACAGTCAGCCACTCCCAGTTGCCAATGTGTGCACCATAGAGAAAGACGCTTTGACCTGTGGCCGTAATGTTGTTTACAAGTTCAGGATTGCGAATGACGTAGCGACGGCGAAGTTCTTCGTCAGAAATGGTGAGTGCTTTGATGGTCTCGAAAAAATAGTCGGCCAAATGGCGGTAAAACTTACGTTCTATCTGGCGCAACTCTTGCTGACTTTTGTGAGGAAAGGCAAGTTGCAGATTACTTCGCACTATTTTTATTCGATAGCTTGCAACCCAATACATCAGGAAGTAGACCACGTCGGCAAATACGTAGAGAAAGCGCATGGGCAAATGCGAAAAGGCACGAATGACTGCCATGCCCATCTTGCCCCACACGTTGAGGACGGGTATGTCGTTTTTAAATTCCATTTATCTTACATATTCCAAGTTATGAAGAGCAAAGGTATAAAATATTGATATTTCTACTTTACGACCTCAAATGCGTTGTTTAGAATGAATTTAAAACATAATTTTGCATACTACCCAAAAATCAATCACATCTGATGGAAAAGACGTATATGAGCATGTTGTTGGCACTATGTGGAGTAATAACGGCATGTATCGACGGCGACGAAATGTATTTCTACCGATGTAGTGTGGCCAACGACTTGACAGATACGGTGTACGTGCGTGTGAGCAACTATCGTTCACATTGCCTGTACGCAATGCCACCACAAAAGTCGGTCATTATCTACCAGACTAAGACGGAAAACGAAGAGGCGTGGCTCTACTACTACCGTGTAGACACACTTTCTGTTTTTGCCGACGTGCAATGCGATGCGCTTTTGTTTAGGGCAGAGAGGCATCACGACTACGAAGACTCAAAGCAAAACAAATTTTTTTGCGAAACGTGCGACAATTGGACTTCGGAGACTGAGCATGCAAGCGCAGGTGGCGACTACGAATTTGTCTATCGTACCGAGACTTTTCACATTACACCAGACATCGTAGAACAGAAATGAGACGAATACTTTTGGCCATAATAGCTTGCCTGCCACTAATGAGCAGTCATTCTGTGGCGCAAAGCACCGACATTGTCTACTTTCGGAATGGCGACAGACTGACATGTAAGATTCTTGAAATTAAGGCAGGCGAAAGCATACGAGTGCAGACTGCGCAAGGCTCTGAAATGACAATAGACTATGCAAGCATAGAGAGCGTTAGCCCCATAAAACAAGCATCCGAGACACAAGCAACAGAAACCCACCAAGAGAGCCTTGACGAACCATACAGACGCATGACCACACGCCGAGGGTTAACCTTTGGTGTGGGACCACAAATAGACACGAACTGCGACCTGACAATTATGGGCGTAAACTTTCAGGTGCAATATCGTCCACGAAGTGGTCGGACACTTGGCATTGGCGTTATGCCCAGTGCCGCAAGCTACCTTGTCGACGACTACTATAGCTATATGTTCGACACCGATTTCTTTGCCATACCCATATATGCTTTCTACAAGCACGACTTTTTGCGCACAAAGGCATCGCCATTTTTTTGCGTCAAGCTTGGTGGTATGCTGATAGACTCCTCGTGGGACAATAGGACCAACAACAAGACATCGGCAGGAGTATATTCCAACCTCGGAGTGGGCTGCAGAGTAGCACTACGCGGACCACTTGCTTTGTCGCCATACATAGGCGTAACGTTGGTCGATATGGACGAGTTCGAAGACCGCTACTCGTGTTGCGAAGACGGCTCTACGCAAACATGTTTTTCGATAGGATTGGCTGTAGAATTTTAGAGCGAGGGAAATAAGATGAGAAAACATTTTTCGCTATGTGTTGCTCTGCTGACAATGATGTCGTGCAACGACCCAGAGTATGTCAGCAACACATTTATGATAGAGAATCGGACCGACGTGCACGTAGATTGCCACGCACACATATACAACGACTATAGCACATCGGTCTGCCTACAACCCGGCGAGAGAAAGGCGTTTCACCATGCCGAAGGACCACGTGGGATATATATGGTCGACCGCATATTTAATAGTCTTAGTGTGATTGCGGACACCTTGCAACTGCACTTATGGGAGGAGTTTACCGACCCCAACTACTGGGTGGACCAACAAGAGAACACAGCATACGGACAGACGTATGACACGCAAAAAGACACATGCACTTTTGTCTTGACTGGGGAGATGCTACGCCAGAGAGCCGAAAAACATTAAGAGCGCAAGAAAAAGTTGTAAATTAGCACAACGTTTTTGGGGGTACGTCTGCCCCCCAAAACGTTGTATAATTATAATCTTTTAAAGCGTAGGTCGAAGAAATGCTCGTCAAGACATTCGGAGCAGCCGTGAGTGGCATAGACGCGCGGACGGTGACTATGGAGGTCAACGTATCGCCTGGCATAAAGTATTACATAGTAGGCTTACCCGATAGTGCAGTCAAAGAAAGCGAGCAACGCACCGAGAGTGCGATACGCGAAAATGGTTGGCGGTGGCCTGGTCAGCGCATTGTCATCAATATGGCACCTGCCGACATTCGCAAAGAGGGTAGTGCCTACGACTTGCCACTTGCTGTGGGCATATTGGCTGCCAGCGGACAGATAGCTCCACAACACTTGGAGCGTACGCTCATCATGGGTGAGCTATCGCTCGACGGATCGCTTATGCCCATCAAAGGAGCTCTGCCTATGGCTCTGAAAGCCAAAGCCGACGGATTCGAAAGTTTTATACTTCCACATCAGAACGCCAAGGAAGCAGCAGTCGTGAGTGGGCTACACATCTATGGTGCTCATAACATACGCCAAGTGGTTGATTTGCTCGAGACTGGGAATGGCATAGAGCCTACGGTGGTCGATGCGGCAACAGAATTTTCAGCTACGCCCACCGACGACATGCCAGACTTTGCCGACGTCAAAGGACAAGACAACGCCAAGCGTGCACTCGAAATAGCTGCTGCTGGCGGACACAACATATTGCTCATCGGCTCACCTGGCTCGGGCAAAAGCATGATGGCCAAACGACTTCCGGGCATATTGCCACCGCTGACAATGGAAGAAGCTCTCGAAACGACTAAAATACATAGCGTGGCTGGCAAGCTGAAAGGCGAAACATCGTTACTAACCACACGTCCGTTTCGTAGTCCACACCACACCATTTCCAATGTAGCACTTGTGGGCGGTGGGACATTTCCACAACCTGGCGAAATAAGCCTTGCACACAATGGCGTGCTATTTCTCGATGAGTTGCCAGAGTTCCAGCGTCAGGTGCTCGAGGTTATGCGCCAACCACTCGAAGACCGAATAATAAGCATATCTCGCTCGCGCTTTGCTGTGGAATATCCAGCCAGTTTTATGTTGGTAGCCAGTATGAACCCCTGTCCTTGTGGCTACTTCAACGACCCTGCAAAGACTTGTACTTGCGGACCCGGTCAGGTGCAAAAATACTTGGGCAGAATATCGGGTCCGCTACTCGACCGCATAGACCTCCACATAGAGGTGGTGCCAGTGCCAGTGGGTGAGCTTGCAAGCATGAAGCAAGGAGAGTCGAGTGCTACGATACGTAGTAGGGTAGTCAGAGCGCGCGAAGTACAGAGCGCACGATTTAAAGACGTGGCAGGCGTGCACTGCAACGCACAAATGACCACAAAACTGCTCAACACGTATGCTCGACCCGACGAAGCAGGCTCGCAAATACTGAAGATGGCAATGGAAAGGTTGGGGCTCTCGGCTCGTGCGTATGACCGTATATTAAAAGTGTCTCGCACTATTGCCGACCTTGCTGGAGCCGAAAATGTGGGCGCAGAACACATTGCCGAAGCCATTCAATATCGTTCGCTCGACCGCGACACATGGGGTAATTAGAACATGACACAACAGAACAAAATTTGCGTAGTCGGGCTTGGCTACGTAGGCTTGCCGCTGATAAAACTTTTTGCTAAGCACTTTGCAACTGTGGGCTACGACACAGACCACAAACGAATAGAACAATTAGAAGGGACCGAAAACATATTTTTTACCGATGATATTAACGAGGTCGGCAAACAAGAGTGTAATTTCTACGTTGTAGCCGTCCCGACACCTGTCGACAATCATAACCGCCCCGACTTGCAACCCTTGCTTTCGGCATCGCAAGCTGTGGGTAGTGTCATAAGGCGTGGCGACATTGTTGTCTACGAGTCGACAGTCTACCCAGGCATGACCGAAGACGTGTGCGTCCCTCAAATAGAGGCTGCAAGTGGTCTGCGATTCAACGAAGACTTTTTTGTAGGCTATAGTCCCGAACGCGTCAACCCATCGGACGTTGTCCACCAGACCGAGAATATCTGCAAGGTTGTCAGTGGTTCGACACCCGAAGTGGCAAAGCGCGTGACCGAAATATACGGCACCATAATAGATGCAGGCATACACACTGCTCCGTCTATTCGCGTGGCAGAGGCTGCCAAACTGCTTGAAAACACACAACGAGACGTAAACATTGCGCTCATCAACGAAGTGGCTAAACTGTTTGCAGCTATGGGCATATCGACAGCCGACGTGCTGGCTGCTGCACGCACCAAGTGGAATTTTGTAGATGTGCGACCAGGACTTGTCGGCGGACACTGCATAGGTGTCGACCCATATTACCTGATTGAGAAAGCACGAGAATATGACATAGTACCCAATGTCGTAGTCAGCGCACGACAAGTGAACGATAATATGGGTATCTACGTTGCGGAGGAAAGTTTGAAACTTATGGAAAAGCGTGGGTTAACGGTCTCAAACGCCCGTATGCTGATACTTGGTTTTACATTTAAAGAGAACTGCCCCGACGTGCGCAATACACGTGTTGCCGACATATACAAAGTGCTTAGCAAGCATAGCCAAAACGTTGAAATATACGACCCTGTTTGCGACCCCAATGTAGTCAACAAGACCTACGGAATAGACATATTAACCAACTTTGACAAGGTTGGTAGGGGTTGCTATTCTGCCGTAATTGTGGCCGTAGCTCACAAAGAATTTAAGGACATTGATTTTCGCAGCCTGCTCGTCAGTGACGGCATCATATACGATGTCAAAGGCATTTGCCCACCCGAAGTGGCTACTGCAAGGCTTTAATTCTTTCGATCAGTTGCGCAGTCTCGTTTTCCCAAGTCAGGACATTGCGCAGACGTAGCATATTTTGCTTCCAGACACCTATTCGACTGATGTCGGAGCGAATTTGCCCGACGGCAGACACTATTTCGTCGGGACTAATGCTGTCGATGCAAAGACCGACATTTTCTCCCTCGACAATACGACTCATCTCGGGCAATCGGTTGGCAAGGATGGGCAGTGTGGCATGCACAAAGTCGAAAATTCTGTTTGGCAAGACAAAGTGCTGATTAATGCACGTGTCGGCCGACAAGACAAGCCCTAAATCGGCCTGAGACATATACTTTGCGAGTTCGGCAAAGGGGCGACGCCCACAAAAGATTACGCGGTCGGTTACGCGCAGCTCTTCGCTAAGTTGCTTGCATTGGCTGACAATGTCGCCAGAGCCAACAATGAGCAATCGGCAATCGGGCAGTTGCTTCATGGCTCGTATGGTTTCTTCAACGCCACGACCTATGTTTACAGCCCCCTGATAGAGTAGCGTAAAAGGACGATTTGCTTCAACATTGGCAAGAGGCGTGTCGACCTCTCGGTCGGCAAGAGGAGCGTTGCGAACAACAAGGAAATCGACGTCGTATTTTTGCTTAAAAATGTCGGCAATACCTTGGCATACAGTGGCACAAACGTCGGCAGAATGAACAAAAATGTCTTGAATCTTTGTCCATACCTTGCTAATCAATGGTCTACCAACGAGTTCGGGTAAGCCGGGGAAATATTCGTGACTGTCGAAAAAGAGCTTGCCACCGCGCAACTTTTTGCCCATGGCGCAACCTGCAATCGTGTCGAGGTCAATGGCGACAATTAGGTCGTAACGCCTATGAAATAACAGGTATAAAAATATACGAATATTAAACTCGGCATAGAATAGCGGTCCGCGCCACGTCAGAAGCCGCATAATGTGAGTGTCGGTGCAAGTGTTTTTGGCTCTATCGGGATGACTTCGACTAAGAAAAGATACTTCATAGCCCACACTTCGCAACGTCTGAGCCATCTTATGCACACGGTAGTCGGTCGTTAGGTCAGACTGCGTGCATATAAGTGCTTGTCGCTTGGTCATTAGTGCCTATAATAATCTCCTGTCCGAAATTTATAGATGTTCTCTATCGTTTGCACCACTCGCAACCCATCGGCATAGTCGGCTGTGGGCTTTGCACCACGAAGTAGGACGTCTGCCACATTGCGAATGACATAGCAATGGTTGGCTGCAGAACCTTTGTAGGCACCATAGTCGTTGGGTGGGTTAGGAGCTGCAAGAGTGGGCATAGTGTAACCACTTATGTTGCACTGCTTTACGTCGCTCATATACTGCCCGCCCACTTCGACTGTGCCACGAGAACCAACAAGAATTATGGACGATTCGAAATTTTGGTCGGGAATGGCCGTTGTATAGGTCAGTGTGCCGATGGCATCACTTTTTCGAGTCTTGAAAATGACCGCACCAGTGTCTTCAAAATCGGTGCTTTCCGAGTGTGCATAGTCGGCAAAAGTAGCATTAAGGATGTCTATGTCACCCACGAGCCACAAGAGTATGTCTATATAGTGCGAGAACTGCGTAAAAAGCGTTCCTCCATCCATGTCGGCTGTACCATGCCATCCACCCTTATAATACCTTTCGTCCCGATTCCACATGCAGTTGACGTTTACCTGACGTATGGTACCAAGTGTCCCATCGGTAACAACTTGTTTTATCCATTCCGACGTGGGTGTATAGCGGTTCTGAAAGACCGAAAATACTCGCCCCTTAGACTTTGCCTCGGCCTGACCAATACGAACGGCGTCGGCAACGCTCAGAGCTAAGGGCTTTTCTACGAGCACATTTTTTTGTGCTTGGAGGGCTTCTATGCACATGGCCGCATGCAAACCATTGGGAGTACAAATGCTAACGACATCTATCTCGGGGTGAGCAGCAAGCATTGTCGTTAGGTCTGAATATAGAGGCAGTTCGGGTCGAATGTCGATATTTTCACGTGGCAAGATGTCTGCCACGGCCACACACGTTGTCTCGGCGTCGGCATCTATCATGGCTATGTGCCTATGTCCTATGTAGCCAACTCCCACAATGCCAAATGCTATTTTCCCGTCTTTCATTGTTTTATGTTCACTCCGTTATCCGTAAGTATGTATTCTTCGCCTGTCTGAGGGCAAGTGGCTCGTCCGCTTTCGTCAAAGACCAACTTATGACCCATGCGACTAACCCAACCTGTCTGACGCGCAGGATTGCCCATGATAAGGGCAAAGGGTGGCACGTCGTGCGTGACGACGCACCCAGCTCCTATGAGAGCATATCGACCGACCTCATGTCCGCAGACTATGGTAGCATTGGCACCTATCGATGCACCTTGACGTATTATTGTCGGACGATATTCGTGTTTCCGACTGACAAAAGCACGAGGGTTGAACACATTGGTAAAAACCGCCGAAGGTCCGATGAAGACATCGTCTTCGACAATGACACCATCGTAGAGCGATACGTTATTTTGTATCCTGACGCCATTGCCAACGACGACCTTGCCCATTATGACAACGTTTTGCCCAATGCTACAATCGTTGCCCACACGGCAACCACTGACGAGGTGAGTAAAGTGCCACACACGCGTGCCCCTGCCGACTTGGCATCCTTCGTCGATCACTGCTGTCGGGTCAGACGTGTATTCCTTTATTTCATGCCTATCTGCCATTCGTTTATTCGTGTGCAGACTTCGTTTATCTCGTCATCGGTCAGCTCGGTATGCATTGGTAGCGACAAGACTTCGCCAATGGCGGTGTCGGCCACAGGCAAGCTAATATTGTTATACGCCTCGAATACTTTTTGCCGATGTATGGGCGGAATGTATATCATTGTGGCAATCTGACGTGCAGTAAGATAGGCTCGCAAGTTGTCTCGACAGCCATAGTTGACACGAATTGTGAACTGATTAAACGTATGTCCGTCGGTCATTTGAGGGCATACTACAAAGTCGTTGGCTGCAAGTGCGGCACGATATTTCAGAGCTACACCTCGTCGACGAGCAACATATTGGTCTATGTGGCGCAACTTTATGCGAAGAATGGCAGCCTGAATCTCGTCGAGACGACTGTTAAGACCTATTTCGGTACTCTGATATTTCTTTTCGGCTCCGTGAGTGCTTATCATGTTAATGCGACGCGACAACTCTTCGTCCTGCGTAAAGACGGCTCCGCCGTCGCCCATACAACCGAGATTTTTTGTGGGGTAAAAAGATGTGCAACCGATTGTTCCTATTGCTCCGACCCGATAGCGTTTGCCTTCGTAGGTCGTCTCGCTTCCAAATGCTTGTGCAAAGTCTTCTATCACGTAGAGTTTATGACGACGAGCAATGCGCATGACTGATTCCATGTCGGCAGGACACCCAAAGAGGTGAACTGGTATTATAGCACGCGTACGAGACGAGATAAGCCTTTCTATCTCAGACGGCGAAATATTGAAAGTCTTAGGGTCTATATCTGCGAAGACTGGTACAAGTCCAAGGAGCGCACAGGCTTCGGCAGCAGCAATGAAAGAAAAAGTGGTTGTAATGACTTCGTCGCCTGGTTGGAGACGAAGAGCCATGAGTGCTATGGTAAGAGCATCGGTGCCGTTGCCACAAGTGCGAGCATATTTTACACCAATGTAGCGAGCAAGTTCATCTTCGAGGCTACGCACCTCGTTCCCTCGAATGTATACACCCGATGAGACTACACGACTTATGGCTTCGGATAGCTGAGGCTCGAGCCGACCATGGACGGCTGGCAAATTTTGCATCTGTATCATGCATGCGCCTCCTCTATGTTTTCGGCGTAGCGAGTAGCTATTTCGCTTAGCATGACGTTTATTTCGTCAATCTTCTCCGAACGAAGCAGACGTATTTTTGTTTGTCGAAAGTCTGGTAAGCCTTTAAAAGATACTGCCAAATGTCGGCGAAAATGTAATATGGCACGTCTTTCATCGCCTATCCATTCGTGTGTCAGACGTAGCTGCTCGCTAAGTCTCTGACAGTGAACACTGACGCTCGTCGGGGCAAGTTTCTCGCCCGTTCGCAAATAGTGCTTGACGCTCTCGAATATCCATGGATGCCCAATGGCGGCACGCCCTATCATTATGGCATCGACTCCGTAAGTGTCAAATTTTTGTTGCGCCACTTCGTCCGACGTAATGTCTCCATTGCCTATTATGGGAATAGTCATTCGAGGGTTGTTTTTTACGGCTCCAATGAGTGTCCAATCGGCCTGACCAGTATACATTTGTGAGCGAGTGCGTCCGTGTATGGTCAGTGCACTTATGCCGACGTCTTGCAGTCTTTCGGCTGTGTCGACAATTGTTTTACTATTCTCGTCCCAACCGAGGCGCGTCTTGACAGTTACGGGAGTATGACGTACAGCCCTGACAATTTGTCGGGTCATCTCGACGAGTTTGGGAATGTCGCGCAACATGCCTGCACCAGCACCTTTGCCTGCTATTTTCTTTACCGGACAGCCAAAGTTTATGTCTATAACGTCGGGGTTGCTTTCTTCGACAATTTGTGCGGCACGGACCATGGGCTCTATTTCGCGCCCATATATCTGTACTCCCACAGGACGTTCTGTGGGGTCGATGTCTATCTTGCGCATGGTGCTACTAATGTCGCGCACCACCGCATCGGCACTTACGAACTCGGTATACATCATATCGGCTCCGTAGGCATGACAGAGCTTACGGAAAGGCATATCCGTCACATCTTCCATGGGAGCAAGGAAGACGGGCTGAGTGCCGAGATCGAGATTACCTATTTTCACCTATGCTTCTTAATATCCCCACTTGATATACATGGTGCCCCACGTAAACCCTGCACCAAAGGCTGCCAATATTAGGTTGTCGCCTTTTTTGAGTTGTTTTTCCCACTCGTAGAGACAGAGAGGTATGGTGGCAGAAGTGGTATTGCCGTAGCGTTCTATGTTTATCATGACCTTGTCGGCTGGTAGCTCCATGCGCTCTGCTGTGGCAGATATTATGCGCAAGTTGGCTTGGTGGGGTACGAGCCAAGCAACATCGGCAGCTGTAAGGTTGTTGCGTTTCATGACTTCTACGGTAGCATCGGCCATGTAGGTGACGGCGTAGCGGAAGACTTGCTTACCTTCTTGATATATAAAATGCTTATGGCCTTCGACCGTCTCGTGGCTGGCTGGCATAGCCGAACCTCCTGCGGGCACTTTGAGCCATTCGCGCCCGAAGCCGTCGGCATGTAGGTCGGCATCCATCACACCTACATTTTCAGATGTAGGCTCAACGAGTACGGCTGTGGCAGCATCGCCAAAGAGTACGCACGTGGTGCGATCGGTATAGTCTACTATGGACGACATTTTTTCGGTGCTGACAAGAATGATTTTCTTTTTCGAGCCAGCTTTGATGTATTGGCTAACGAGGTCGAGCCCATAGAGAAAACCAGAGCAAGCACCATTGATGTCGAAAGCCAAAGCTTTGTGCATGTCGAGCTTGCCACAGATTATGGCAGCCGTGGAAGGTACGGGTGCGTCGCCAGTTACGGTGGTGCAAACGAGCAAGTCGACCTCGTCGAGGTTTAGACCTGTCTTGCGAACCAAGTCGCGCACGGCTTCTACGCCCATGTCGGAGGCTGCTTTTTCATCTTTTTGAATGCGGCGTTCTTTGATGCCTACGCGGGTCATTATCCACTCATCGTTGGTGTCTACCATACGACTGAGTTCATCGTTGGTGAGTCTGTACTCTGGTGTGTAGGCACCTATACCCGTGATGACTGCATTGGTCTGTGACATTATTTGCTAAGGGTTTTATATGAAAATGGTGATATGTTTTTTCTTTTACACAATCGGGGGACAAATTTACCACATTCTACGTTAGAAAAATCTTTTTAGCGTCGAAATAGTTATGCAGACGCATTTTTAGCGTCATTACGAGACTATCTTACATAGACTTGGTCGACCAACGGTAAACTGCTGATATACTATCATTTAACAGACAAGATAAACTTGTACTCAAAGAGACAGAAAACATATTTATGAAAAAAGTTTATTTCTCACTGTAACCTTATGAATGTTTGTGGCGTATTAGGATACAGAAAACAATGGAATAGTTTTTTCGTTGATTAGTTGATAAGTGTGTTTGGTGATTAATTTCACGGAGCGAGAGACGTTGTGAAACGCCGCTCGCTTTTTTATTTGGCAATATACGTGCCAAAAACATAGCGGAAGCACTCAATAGGAGTACTTCCGCTATATTTTTAGTGTAAGGACAGCTCTTATGCTTTTTCTTTAAAGCGAATGAAGCTTGGCGGCGTAGAGTGCCGTCTGCCATTGGTCGATATGGTCAGACTGACGGCATAGGCTTGCATAAGTTCAGGATTGCGCTCAATGAGTCCGTTGAGACTTATTTGTGTTTCAAATGTTGTACCAGCTTGCATGACAATGGGTATTGAGGGCACAGCAGCTCTGAACTTACGGAGGTTGCTTCGGCTCTTGAAATTGATGATGGGTTCGTTGACCTCAACTTCTTTCGTCGAGCGATTTTTAACTTTCATACTGAAAAATATGGTGCCATCGGGCGCTTGACGAAGACGCCCACCGACCCATAGTCCTATGGGGTAGAGTGCATTGCGCCGACTATACCACACAACGTAGACAGCTATGCCCACGACAAGCAGAAAGGCAAAGAAAGGCAAGTTGCTATGCTTTCCTAAAGACTCATCGGCTGAGGTTGTGTCGATGGTCGAGACGTCTACGGAGTCCGAGACATTGTCGGCAGGGACTGACACTATACTGTTAGCGACAGAGTCTTCGTGTGCAACAGGCTGACCGACCACGGCAGAGTAGCGTTCGAGCCGATATTGTAGGCTGCTAATGGTACACTGTTGCATGGCCACTATGCCTAACATAGTCAGCAAGCAAGCACGCCAATGACGAGCCATCCAACTGTCGGTCTTTTCGAGCAGATTGTGTATGTCGAAGGCCATAGTTTTAGGCGAGGAAAGAGGTTAGTGGGCTACTGGCTTCGGCGACATCGCTTACTGCCCCAAGCCCCGAAAGGTAGGCCTGACGCCCAGCTATGACTGCCATGCGGAAAGCATCGGCCATGCTCTGAGGGTCGGCAGCAACAGCAATGGCGGTGTTGACAAGTACGGCATCGGCACCCATTTCCATGGCTGCTGCGGCATGACTTGGTGCGCCTATACCAGCATCGACAACTATTGGCACCGACGATTGCTCTATGATGAGGCTTAAGAAGTCGGCAGTGCGCAGGCCCTTGTTGGTGCCAATTGGAGCTGCCAAGGGCATAACGGTGGCTGCACCAGCTTCTTCGAGTCTACGACAGAGGACTGGGTCGGCCTGACAATAGGGTAGCACAACGAAGCCAAGCTTGACGAGTTCTTCGGTTGCACGAAGAGTTTCGATGGGGTCGGGGAGCAAGTGGCGAGGGTCGGGATGAATCTCGAGTTTGAGCCAATTGGTGCCAAAGGCTTCACGCGAAAGCTTGGCTGCAAAGATGGCTTCTTCGGCGGTGCGTACTCCGCTCGTATTGGGCAACAATTGTAGTTCTCCGACTGAGGTGATGTGGCGCAACATGTCGTCTTGTGGGTTGGACATGTCGATACGCTTCATGGCCACGGTAACCATCTGGCTTTGCGAAGCTACGATGGCTTTACTCATTAGGTCGTTGCTACTAAACTTGCCGGTGCCAAGAAATAGGCGACTGCTAAATTGCTTGCCGGCTATGGTAAGTATGTCTGTACTCATTTGTTGTGTCGGTTAATCTTGTCTATTATTTCTGCTGTCTTTTGCGTCATGTCGGCAGAGCGTATTATCTCGCCACTGAGAGCTATGCCATTGGGTCCGCAACTGAGAATGTCGTCAATATCGGCAACTGTTATGCCACCTATGGCAACTATTGGAACGTTTACGCCATTGCTACGCACTTGCCACGTCAGATTGCGATAGCCATCGAGACCAAGTACTGGCGAAAGGTTTTTCTTGGTGGTTGTAAACTTAAATGGTCCGCAGCCAACGTAGTCGACATAAGGTGCAATGCTGATGACATCTTCTGCCGTATTGCATGTGCCACCAATTATCTTATTGGCTCCGAGCATCTGACGTGCCACACTTGGGTGAGTGTCATTTTTGCCCAAATGGACACCATCGGCATTTGCTGCAAGACACGCGTCTATGTTGTCATCGACAATAAATGTTGCTCCAGCATCTTTACACATAGGTGCAATACGCTTGGCAGTGTCGATAAGAGTGTCGGCGTCGGCATCTTTCATGCGCAATTGCACCCAAAGGCAACCACCCCGAAGTACGGCTTCTGCCTGTTCGACACACTCTCTTGCAACGGGTGAATGCGTGATGAACTGCAGACCAAAATTTTGTAGATGTTTCTTATCTAACATATCTCTTACCCACCACTTGCGGCACGAATAACAATGAGGCGATCGCCTTCGCTAAGAAAAGTTTGTGCCCAATCGGGGCGTGGCACGATGTCTTGTCCTTTGGCCACAGCAATGCCCGTCTGTGGTAAGTGTAGTTCTTCTACAAGGTCGGCCACCGTCTTTCCGAGCAGTTCGGTGGGCTTGTCGTTAACGTAGACTATCATAAGAACTGCGTGTTGATGTATAAGGGCGCAAAAGGCTTGCGCAACGTCCAAAGTTACGGCATATTTTTGATATAAGGTTCAGAAAACAGTATCTTTGGAAGAGTATGAAAGTCGTACACATAAACAAGACAGACACTGGTGGAGGGGCCTCAGTGGCGGCTCACCGACTGCATAATGCACTCTTGAAAGAAGGCATAGACTCGTACATGCTTGTTGAGCATAAGAAGAGTAATGGGACAAACATTGTAGAGGCCGAAAGCGGACGATTGGCACAAATTAAAGCCTTTGGACGATTTGTGGGCGAGAGGCTAACCATATTGCCGTCGGAGCGCTCACTGTCTATGCGCTACAATTTTTCTATTGCCAACACAGGACTGGACATCAGTCAGCATCCACTTGTGCAAGATGCAGACATAATTCATCTACACTGGATAAATCAGGGATACTTGTCTATGCAAGGTCTGCAAAAGCTTTTTGAGTTGGGCAAGCCTGTTGTCTGGACACTTCACGACATGTGGGCATTTAGCGGCGGTTGCCACTACGCAGGCTCTTGCCTTGAATATGCAGAGCATTGTGGCTATTGTCCGCTACTACGCAACCCTTCGAAAACCGACCTTTCGCAACAAATTTTTCAGCAGAAAAAAAGTGTGTACGGAAATGCCAACCTGACGCTTGTGGCCTGTTCACACTGGTTGTGCTCATGCGCAAGTGGCTCTGTGCTTTTCCGCCACAAGAAGTGTGTGGTTATCCCGAACCCAATAGAACGCGACGTGTTTTGCCCACGCGACAAAAGCGCATGTCGAATGGCACTTGGCTTGCCTACCGACAAAAAGCTTCTGCTTTTTGGAGCTGCCAAACTAAGCGATATTCGCAAAGGCTATCGCTACTTGAGCGAAGCTCTTCGCATAATTAGCGATAGTTTTCCACTCATAGCTCAACAAATAGAACTTGTTGTCTTTGGCAAGGTGAAAGGAGGTAAGCTGCAAGACGATGGACACTCGTTTCGCGTACACTCGTTCGACTTTGTGCGCGATAGGCAGACACTTGTCAACCTATACAACGCTGCTGATGCGTTTGTGTTGCCAAGCCTACAAGACAATTTGCCCAATACGGTCATGGAAAGTCTTGCGTGTGGCACTCCTGTTGTAGGCTTTCGAATAGGTGGAGTGCCCGAAATGGTGGAACATGAGAAAGTGGGCTACATGGCCGAAGTCAAAAACTCACTATCGCTTGCCAATGGCATAGTGTCGACACTTTTGATGGGTTTTTCTGCAAGGCAAAAAGAAATTAGCGAATACGCCTATTCGCTCTACGACGAAAAGATTGTAGCAAAGCAGTACATCAGCACGTATAGGACAGCACTTGCCAACAGACAATGAGAGGCATTTCGATAATAACTGTGGTGCGCAACGCTCAAAGCACAATAGAGCGTACATTGCGTTCGGTAGACATGCAGTCGGCTCGCCAACTGATAGAACACATAATAGTCGACGGACTGTCGACCGACCAGACTATGCAGATTGTGTTGGCACATGAGTCGCCCGAGGGCTTGCGCCGACAATCTGTTAGCGAAGCCGACAATGGCATATACGATGCCATGAACAAGGGTCTTAACATGGCTTCGCAAGACTACGTATGGTTTATCAACGCTGGCGATGAACTATACGATGCCGACACTGCTAAACATATATTGGACATTATTGATAGCGAAGATGCCGACGTCGTTTATGGCGACACGCTAATAGTCGGCGACGACGGGAAGCCCATTGGTCAGCGCAGGCTGTCGCCCCCAGAAGCGCTTACGTGGCGCGACTTCAAACGAGGGATGTTGGTCAGCCATCAGTCTTTCGTCGCGCGACGAAGCTTATGCCCACAATACGACACACGTTACCATTTTTCGGCAGACTTTGATTGGTGCGTGCGAATATTGCAGTCGGCAAAAGTTGTTTGCAACAGTCAGCAGACTCTGTCGCGCTTTCTTGACGGAGGCATGACAAAACACAACATTGCACGCTCGCTTCGCGAACGCTTTGCCATCATGCGCACACACTATGGGCTACTCAGCACAGTGGCACACCACATACCCATTGCCATACGTTTCTTCATTTTTTGGTTGCGCAAGGGTTGGTTTTAAGACTCTACTTGATAAACTTTATTTCTACACGTCTATTCTTCTTGCGACCATCGGCAGTGTTGTTGTTTGCAGCTGGTCGACTTTGTCCATAGCCAATTGTGGACAACTGCTCGACATTTTGCTTCGTGGTCGAATCATATTCGAGTTTGTATATCTTGGACATAGCTTGCCCACATTCGGTGGCTTGTGGATAGCGACTCACAAACTCTTTGTATGCCGCCACAGTGCCAACCAGATCGGCCTCTTCGTAGGCTTTCTTGTTGCGAAGCATTTTGGCTCGTGGCACTTCGAGAGCCATAGGATATTTCTTTATAAAACGCTCATATTCCTCGACTGTATTGACACTGACAACATTCTCAAAGATTAGTGCGTTTCGACTGTTAGTGGCCGTTTTATGCTGATTTTCGGTGGCTCGCTTGTAGTGTGTCAAGTAATGCTCGTATGCATCGACTGTCTTTGCTTGGTCGGCAAGGTCGAGAGCCGACTGACATATTTTTTCGGCTTCGACATCGTATAGCGTTGTCGAATAACCATGTTTTTGCAACTTGACTTGTCGTTTTTCTTCGGACGAGCCATAAGCCTCACGACTTTTTTCCAGATAGTCATAAGCCTTTTCGACATCGTAGGATGGGTATGCCACCTGTGCATATAACATATATGCTGCAAAATACACCGTTGCGTCTGGCTCTTTTTGCAGGGCTTTAAATATTTTCTTCTCGGCCTTTTCATATTTTCCATCTGCAATATTGCTACTACACGGATAGTCAACCTCTTGGGCTTTTGCACCCTCAAGACACATCAGACCCCCCCAAACAAGCAATACTTTCTTATTCATCTTTCTCTGGCTTATAATTCATTTCTTTTAGCAGACCAACATAGTGCAAGACTTCGTCATACTGCCCTGCGTACAACATTTTCTCGGCAAGCATAAAATGTAGGTAACCAACTATTTCTTGGTCCGTATCTTCGCTCTGCACGTATTTGTCAAGATACATTTTTGCTTCGCTCAGTTTGCCTATCACAGCATAGGCGACTGTCAAACAATCGTACATGTCAGTCGGTGTGTCGTATGATTTGTCTTCGGCCAACCTCTCGAATGCCACTACAAACTCATCAAACCTATCAAGGTTATACACTGCCCTACAATAAATATCCAAGTCTTCGGAAACAATCGTTTGATTATTAAAATATGGCGTTAACATATCATACACCTCTTGAAGTTCTGCTTCCGATCCACTTCCATAATTAAGAAGATCGCTTGCCCAATTGCAATCCATCAAGTACTTCTGCCTTTCGGCTGGCAATAGCTCAAAAGTCAGCCTATTCCCCTGAAACGAATGACGGCTCATGCGTTCGATAATAGTATGCCCAACAAGGGGTTCTGCATCAGACCCTGGCACGCATAACGCTTTGACGTCCTGAAATTTTGCACTGCCTATTTCCAGTTCGTCTATGTAGACCACACGACATTCTATTTCACTTTCATCGGCCATCGTTACGAGCACCGTCGAAAGTTGAGGTTCCGTAAGGTGTCCCTCACTTTTTAACAACGTGCATAGGTCGCTATTGATCATAGTACATGATGCACCTGTGTCAAATGTGAATTTTTCGGTATGCCCACCAATTTTGGTGTCTACCAAATATAGACTGTTGCGACGAGATAACTCAACACTATATTCTTGTGCCGTCGCGCAAAGTGCAAACAACAAACCAATTACAGATGTTAAATGTTTCATACTTTCGGGATTTATAACACACATAAAGATAAAACAAAAACAAAATAAAGCCTCTACACATATCATGTAGAGGCTCACTATATGTCAGAGGGTAAATTAAATAGTCGCTACTTCGACTTAATGCCAGTAAGTGGCACCACAGCACCTGTGCCAGGCACAATGTAGGCTGCGTCGGAGACTTGCTTACCATTCCAACGCTTGGCACGTTCGAGTTCTATCTCGTAGTTCCATTGTGCTTGCATGGTCTGCATATTTTTGGCAATCTGCTGATTCTCATAAGCCTGCGCATCGGCAGCCAATTTTTTGGCTTCGGCAGCGCCACGAGCTGCTGCAATCTTAGCCTGAGCGTCGAGCTCTGCAGCTTGCTTTTTAGCCTCTGCCTCTTTGACAAGTTTTTGTGCTTGTGCGGCTGCTATGTTGGCTTCGGCTTCGGCCACTTTAATCTGCTGATTGCGGTTAGCCGTCTCCTTTATCTGCTTGTCAAAGTCGTCGCTCCAATCCCAATTGGTAATGGTGGTCTGAGCAATGGCAATGGGGTAGTCAGACATGCGAGAAAGTATAGCTGCCGACACCTCTTGCGTAATCTTATTTTGTTCCTCGACGAGCGCATAGATAGAATACTTACCAGTGGTTTCTTTAAGGCTCGCTTTGATGTTGTCGCGCATTGCCGACTCTATGATGGCATCGTTGGCGTATTTCTTGACAATTTCAAGAATGCGATTCTCGTCGTAGGTATAACGAACCGACACTGTTGCACCAACTGTCTGCATGTCTTTTGTTATGGCTCCATTGTCGCCAACCTCGAAGCTAACTTCGTAGGTCTTTGGTTGCAAGACGAATTTATTGACTCGCGTAACGAACGGAGCTTTCCAAACAATGCCCGGAGGATATACAAAATTGTCAACCTCACCAAGTGTAACCTTTACGCCTCGTTCCGACGGACCGACAATAGTAAAGCAATTGAATAGAACAACGATGAATACTAAAACAATGAAGAAAATAGCCACCACTTTACCGCTGATGACCGAAAAAGGATCTGAAGATGTTTTGACCTCATGCATATTAAATTGGTGTATAGAAAAACATACTACTGACACATTCGCTAACTCGATGCATTAATAGGATGTTTGTTTGTGAGTAATTGGTTTCTAACAAAATGTCCCTATGGCATTTAGTTGGCAGGAATTTGCTTCACAAGCGATAGGACTGCACGTGCACAAGCCTCAGAGCCGCCTTCACAATAGACATGGAGCTTGTAAGCACCTGTCTTGCTACAAAGGAATTGGAAGGCTGTGAACACCTTGCCATTGGCTGCGTTTGTACCAAGTAGCTTGTCGCCGTCAAAAATCTGGACAATGACGTTCTCCGTGTTCGACGAGCCATTGGCAATGTTGAGTTGGTATTGCGTACGGCTGTTGAGCACGACAGAGAATTTGGTGCCTTCTTTGCTTGCTCCACTTGCAAGTTTTATGTCGAAGTCTTTAATATACTGGTAGTTGCCCATGGCACCGAGAGCAGCTTTCATGAGTTCGTCGCCACACTGTGCCTTGGCACTGAGCGAAGAACATACAAGACCTAATACAAAGGCGAGAGCCAAAAATATTCTTTTCATCTTCGTTTTAGTTTTGTGTGTTAGGTTATTCGACGAGCATTGAGCGGATTTCGGCAATCTTGCCAATGATGTTGTTCACCACTTGGTCGTCGGCAAAATCTATTGTTGTAATTTCGTTTTGTACGATGACGAGCATGCCGTCAACTTCTTTTGTTTCGGGGACACCCATTTCGGTAGTTACACGCACTCCCTCGTAAATCTTACGGAGCTCTTCAATCTTGGTTGAAAGGTTCTTGTAGTCGCGGTCGGAACGGCTATATGCGTTGACAACTATGCGAATTATTTCGACTATGTCTTTTTGTTCGCCAAGACGATCGATAAGACCTTTATCACCCGTTTGCTTAACAACCGAGCTGGTGATGTATAGACCTTCGACCCATGTGCCAACCACTATGGCCGTGGAGACATTAGAGCGGTTCTGCTCACGAAGGTAGCGGTCGATGTCGTTGAAGCTTGTTACGGAGAGTTGCTTGAGGCTATCGAGGTTGGTGCTGTTCTTAGCGAGTCGGGTGAGAGTGTTGAAATCGAGGAACTGACCGACACCGATGCCGTCAGACAGACGTTTGATGGAGCCAAGATAGTCGACTACGACAAGGTTCTTGTTGAAAGTGTTGATGTAGCCAAGGTCGGCAGCGTAAACACCCAAATTGACTGCTTTCTTGAAGCTTGTTTCGTACTTGTTTTCTTGTCCGGCAGGGTTGAGCAAGTTCTGCGAGAAACCGACACCCGTGCCTTTGACTTCGTTGGCCATCTCGACTGGCGACGAGATGTTCTGAATCATGTCGCTGACCACTTCGCCCGATACTATGAGAGATGTGTCGGCCATCTGGTCGCCTGCGGGGATGTCTGCAAGCTCGTTATTACTATTTCCCGATATGCAACTGCTCACCGATAGTGAGAGTGATGCTACGGCAAAGCCGCCAAAGATATATTGCAGTTTCATTGTGATTGATTTGCTTAGCTTGATTGGTGTTTTTCGTTTGTTCTATTTGGATATTTGTGGTGTTACTTAGGCATTTCGGCTTCGGAATATTGCTTGACGAGCGATAGGACTGCACGTGCGCAAGCATCGGTACCACCATTGCAGAATACGTTGAGCTTATAAGCACCTGTCTTACTGCATATAAATTGGAAAACAGAGAATGTCTTGCCATTAGCAAAGTTGGTGCCGAGGAGTTTATCGCCATCGAATATCTGCACGATGACATTTTCGGTGTTGGTAGTTCCGTTGGCTATGTTGACCTGATAGTGGGTGCGGCTATTGAGCACAACAGAAAATTTTGTGCCAGTCTTGCTCGATGCCGCCGGCAACTTTATGTCGAAGTCTTTGATGTATTGATAATTGCCCATAGCACCGAGAGCCTGCTTCATGAGTTCGTCGCCACATTGGGCGTGCGAACCGACTGCGCAAGCTACAAGAGCAAGTAGGGACATGAGCATTTTTTTCATGGCGGAATGGTTACTTACATTCTGTGGGGCGGTTGAGCTTTATTCTACTATGAACTGACGAATGTTCTTGACTTGCTCAATTATCTGACTTACTTGCTCGGGCGAGATGTCTACTGTTGTGATGGCGTTTTGTTCAATTATGAGCATGCCATCGACTTCCTTGGTTACAGGTTCGCCAAATTCGGTAGTAACTTTTACTTCGTCGTAGATTTTCTTGAGTCCGTCGACGCGTGCGACAAGGTTAGCAAAGTTGGCATCCTGACGATAATTGTTGAGGATGATGAGCAAGATGTTGACAATATCTTTTTGTTCGCCAAGTCGGTTGACGAGTTCTTTGTCGTTGGTTTGCTCAATCACTTTGCAAGTGATGTAGATGCCTTCGACCCAAGCACCTGCAACGATGGCTGTGGAGACATTGGAGCGATTTTGCTGACGGAGGTAACGGTCCATCTCGTTGAAGCTACTAACCGAGAGTAGCTTGAGGCTATCGAGGTTGGTGCTATTCTTGGCAAGTCGGCTAAGGGTGTTAAAGTCGAGGAACTGACCGACATTGAGTCCATCGGCAAGTTCTTTGACGGCGAGCAGATAAGAGACTACTACGGTGTTTTTGTTGAAAGTGTTGATATAGCCAAGGTCGGCACTATAGGCACCGAGATTGAGCGCACGCTTAAAACTTGTGTCGTAGTCTTTCATCTTGTCGGCAGAGTTGAGGACCGACTGGTCGAAGCCTGCACCACTATTTTTAATTTGATTGGCCATCTCGACTGGCGACGAGATGTTTTGAATCATGTCGTTAACTACGTTTTCAGATAGTTGGAGTGGTGCACCTTTGAGGCTGTCGGGCAGATCTTCAAATGTGTCTTGCGATGTCTTACTTCCTGTGCAGCCGACAAGCAGAGGAGTGGCGCATAGGGCTATGAATAATTTTTTGAGTGTCATTAGCTTAGGTGTGTTAGTTTGTTTATTTAGAAGTTGCTTTTTCGGTCTTTTTGGTTGTGGCTTTTGTTTCTTCTTTCTTTTTACGGAACGAAGCGAATAACGTTTTAACAGTGGCAGAAATCTTAGCCATGATAGGTTCTAATTTCTTGCCAAGTTTGAAGTCGCCAATTTTCTCAAAACTCTTACGGACTACGTCGTAATAGAGCAAGCAGTAGAGGAAGGCGGATATGACCCATACGGCCAAGACGTTGAACCAAATTGTATCAATATACGTGCCGAAGAAATATTTGTAGGGTGCAAAGAAGTGGCAACGGAAGCGAAGTATGCCTTCTGGTTCGGGCATTTGATAGATGGGGTCCTTAATTTGTATTAGTCGGTCGCCATCACGAAGGATTTTGTTCTTGTCGAACGTCTTGGTGACGACATCGGCTACGGCTTCGTTGGAGCACTCGTCTTTGAGTCTGTTATATATGTCTTTCTGCTTTTCGAGGTAGTAGTTTATTTTGTTCTCACGACTTTGGTTGGCCTGCATAAAGGCTTCTTGGTAGAGCTGTTCGAGCTTGGCTATGTAGGCTTTGGTATCGGCATAGACATCTGCACCAAAGTCGATGGGGGTGAGTCGGTCGTGGCTATCAAACGCTATTTCGGGGTGGCGATGCATTTCTTTGCCGAGTTCGTTGTGGAGGAGTGCGAGGTCGGCTTTGAAAGACTTGTCGTCTACTTGTTGTTTTTCTTGCAGAGTACGGACGTTGTCGAGTGCGTCTTTGAGTTTGGGCAGGTAGTATACTTGCTTGAAGTCGGCTTGGCTTTCGGCCATCTTGTCGTCGAAGAATCGCGTCTCGAATTTATTGTTCTTGTACTGATGTACGATGAGACCTTCGTAAGCATAGCGCGCTGGGATTACCTCGGCCACGAGTGGCACTTTGTCAACGGCTGAAATGTCTTTGTTTAGCTTATCGAATGTAAACATAGCGCCGCCGAGCACCATCTGAGGAATCATGATAAGTGGTATCATGATGTAGATGGTAACGATGGAGTTGAACGTGGAAGAAATGATTAGTCCGAGTATGTTGGACGAGACGGCAACGGAGAATAGCATTACCCAAAATTCCCAGTTCATTCCTGTGAATTGTATTTCAGCATTGCCCACAAGAATGAAGAGTATCATCTGAATGGCAGATATGCCCATAAGAATGACAATCTTGGACATTAGGTAGGCCGAACGGCTGAGGTTTAGGAATGCTTCGCGCTTGAGTATTTTTGCGTCTTTGAATATTTCTTCGGCACTAATGATAAGCCCGAAGAATATGGCAACGACCGTACCCATGAAGATGTAGATGGGTATGTTGGCATTTTCGCGGAAGATGTAGACGTCGGAGTCGGGGTCGACTATGTAGCGGATGAGGTAGGCAAGGACGAAACCGAGGACTGGCGCTTCGAGTATGTTGAGGAGGATATACTGCGTGTTGCTTATTTTTGCCCAGAAGTCGCGTTGCGTGTATATCCAGAATTGCTTAAACCAACTGGGTATGTCGAGCGATTTGGGTGGTTGTTCGTCTACGGTTCGTACGGTTGGTATTTTGGGAAGGATTTTTTCATTGTAGGACTTATTCCACTCTTCGGCAGTTTTCTTACGCTTGTTGAGTGTGTTGCCAAATTCGTCGCGTACGCTGGCATCGAGGATGTTGAAGACGAGTTCGGGATTGACGTTACCACAAGTGGGGCACTGACCGACGTCGGCATTGGCTTGTCCGTCTTCGCGCTTGAAATATGTTATGCTTTCGGTGGGGTTGCCATAGTAGACTGGGTATCCACCAGTGTCGAGAATAAACATTTTGTCGAACATCTTGTAGATGTCCGAAGATGGTTGGTGAATGACGACAAAAACGAGTTTTCCTTTGAGCGATAGTTCGCGCAAGAGATTCATGACGTTTTCGGAGTCGCGACTTGAAAGACCTGATGTTGGTTCGTCGACGAAGAGTATTCCCGGTTCGCGGATAAGTTCGAGAGCGATGTTGAGTCGTTTACGCTGACCGCCACTAATCATTTTGTTGAGTGGCGAGCCTACTTGTAGGTCTTTACGCTCGTAGAGTCCGAGGTCTTTGAGTGTTTTGTCTACTCGTTCGTTGATTTCTTCTTCGCTAAGGCTTCTGAAACATAGCTTAGCATTGTAGTAGAGGTTTTGGTAGACTGTTAGCTCTTCGATGAGGAGGTCGTCTTGTGGTATGAGACCTATGACGCCTTCGAGTTGTTCTTTTTGAGTGTGCAGGTTGAGCCCGTTGATAAGGACTTCGCCCGTTGTTGGCGCTTCGTTGCCACAAAGGACGTTGAGCAATGTTGTTTTGCCTGCACCTGAGGCACCCATTATGCCGACAAGTTTGCCTTGCTCTTCGGCCATGTTGATGTGTCGGAGTCCGATGCCACCAGTCTTAAAGACGAAATTGACGTCTTTGACTTCAAAAGATATTTTGGCGACATTGCTTTCCTTGGCCAGACGTGCTACGATGTCGGTGTAGTACATGAGACCTGTGGGCGTCTTGATGAAGCTACCGCCAGGGAGAGGATAGACTGTCCCGCTGTCAATGGCGAGACCATTGATGGATACTTCGCGACTGCCTACGTACTTGACGAAGTATAGGTCAGCACTCTTTATTTGCAGAATGGAGAGGAAGCCATCGAGGTTGTCGTCCTTGACGTGAACGGCGGCTTTGTAGGTGTCGTCGGCAGCGTCGTCGGCCAATAGGAAGTCTTCGATGTCGAAACTGTGTTGGTTGTCTTGGTTGCAGAAGAGCTTGATGTTGTCTATTTCCTTTACTTCGAGTCGGAATACTTCGCCAGCAGTCTTGATGACTTCTTCGCGCAACTTGATTGTCTCGGCAGCCATGTCTGTCCCGTCTTCGTTGACGTTGACATTGATTGTGCCATTTTTTATGCCCTCGGTGTATACTCGTTCCATTTCGTAGAGTCGGACGAGTACGACGACTTTTTGTTCTTTGGAGAGGGCTTTGTTGGCTTTGCGACAGATGCCGAGCACTTTCATGCTATCGCCCACAGCGACTATGAGTCGACCTTTCTCGTCGAACTTGACGCCTTTGTTGGCTTCGCTTTTGAACATTTCGAGGTATTGTTCTACAGCTGCGTCGCCGAGTTGAGATTTTAAGAATTTGCTAACAAACTCCACTTCGATCCCGCTGGCACCGCCGCCTTGCTTGGCGATGATGCCAAAGAGTTTCATCAAGTGTTCAAGTATCTCTTCGCTCATCTCGAAATGTATTCAGAAAGAAAAAATAAACAGCCCCAAACCCATTAGAGTGTTGATTTAGTTGTCGGGGTAAGGACTGTTTGTTTTTTTGTTTTATGTTTTTAGTGGTCGGGCTTTAGTTGCCGTGCTTTGACTATCGGGTGTTTGTGGTGAGGAGTGGGGGAGATTGCTTAGTATTCTACGAATTCGAAAGGTACTTCAACGATATCTTCGTATTCTTTGCCAGCATCGAGGATGTCTTCTTCGTCTTCGTGGTAGTGCCACTTGATGGTAACATTGTCGGCAATGGGCTCGAACTTGAGGAGTATGTCGAGGAGTATTTTAGAGGAGGCTGTGTTGAAATACTCGAGTTTGAAGCAGACATCGGTGTGTTCGTTGGGGTCGTTGACGAACTCGTCTATCCAAGCGAGAGCGGGGCCATAGAAAGTGGCAACGTCTTCGGGGAGCGAGCGACCGGAGAATTCGATGATGTTGGCGTCTTTATCCATCACGATAGATGGCGTATCGTCGGTGCCTTTGATATTTATTACTTCCATTGTTGCAAGTATGCTTGTCTTTATGTTAGTTTTTGTTGATTTTCGAGTGTTTAGCTACGCGAAATTGTGGTGATGATGATGAAGAACACAAAATCGTCGTTTAGTTCCTTGAACTGATAGTCGATTTTGTTGCCACTCTTCTTGGCGATGTCGATAAAACCGAGACCAGCACCACCTTTTTCGGATATGCGACCTTCGAGTATTTGCTGTTTGTAGGCGGCTGAAAGACCTTCTTTGTCGAGGCTATTGATGTGTTGGAGGGTGGCTTCGAGACCTGCACGTTTTTCTTTTTTAACTACATTGCCAGTGATGACGTTGTAGCTATGTTCGCCATGAGAAACGAGGACTATGCCACGTCGTTCTTCATCTTCTTCGCCAGAGATTGGGTCGGCATGCTTGCTAATATTTTGCAGACATTCGACCATAACGTTGAAGACCCTACGTTGGACGGTACTTTTCTCCTCTGCTTTGACCATATTTTTCTCGGTCATGGCAGTGAATGTTTTTGTTATTTCCTGAGTAACGACTCCTTCGTAGACGAGGTTAATTTCGTTGGCCTGCATCGTGTGATACAACTGATAGGCGAACTCCAAGAAGTCTTGATTAGCTCCTATTTTCGTCATGGCTAACATTCTAAAAAATCTTGCGTAAAGATAATATTAATTTTAAAAACACGAGCCGGTAACACCGACCACTGTGGTGGTTATACGCTATATAAGTTGTTATGTTACGTTAAAACGATAAATTTATTTTATGAGTCCTCGCATGCGAAGAGCTTCGAGGTCGGCAGGTGTGTCGACGCTGAGGCTTTCGAGTGTCGTGGTGAGCACACGAATGGAATAGCCATTTTCGAGCCAACGAAGTTGTTCGAGGCTTTCGGCACGTTCGAGAATGCCTGGTGCGAGTTTGGTGAGATGGTGAAGGACACGAGTACGGTAGGCATAGAGTCCGATGTGGTTATAGTAGGTGTGCATCGAGAGCCACTTGTTGACATCGGGTTCGGAGCGTAGGTATGGGATGGGTTGTCGGCTAAAATATAGTGCATCGGACAGACAGCTGACAACTACTTTTGGCTTATTGGGATTGAGAAGATCGTCGGGTGTGTCGATTTTCTTGACGAGTGTGGCTATTTGTACTTTGTCGCTATCGAAAGCTGACGCGAGTAAGTTGACTTGCTCGGGTCGAATAAATGGTTCGTCGCCCTGAATATTGATGACGACTTGGTAGTTTTGTCCGTCTTCGGCTTCGACTTTGGTGAGTGCTTCTGCACAACGGTCGGTGCCACTGCGGTGGTCGGACGATGTGAGGACATAGCGACCTCCAAAACTGCTTACGGCACGAGCAATGCGGATGTCGTCGGTGGCGACACATACGTTGGGGAGCGCGAGGCTGACGTTTTCGTAGACACGCTGAATCATGGGCTTTCCACCGATGTCGGCAAGTGGTTTGCCGGGGAAACGCGTCGAAGCGTAGCGAGCTGGAATGAGACCTAAGATGTCTTTTTTATCCATGAGAATGTTAGAAATATTTTTCGGGGGCTGTGCGACCTTTGAGGGTTAGAATTTTTTGAAGGAGTGAGTTGGCAAGTCGACTTGCACCGATACGGAATAGCGTATTGTTGGAGACTTGTTCTGTGCCAAGGAGTGAGCGAACGATTTCGTAGTAGAGGACGGCTTCGTCGGGCGAAGAGATGCCACCTGCAGGCTTGAAACCGACCTTACGACCACGGGCCTTGGCGAAAGCAGCGATGGCAGAACACATGACATAGGCGGCTTCGGGTGTGACACCTGAGCAATTCTTGCCAGTACTGGTCTTTATGAAGTCGGCGCTGGCTTCCATGGCAAGTAGCGAGGCTATCCAGATTTCTTCGTGCGACGTGAGAGCTCCTGTTTCGAGAATTACTTTGAGGCGTGCTGAACCTGTGGCCGTGCGGAGGCTACGCAGTTCGTCGAGTACAAACTCGTAGTTGCCATCGAGAAATTCGCCTACACTAATGACGACATCGACCTCGGTGGCACCTGCGCTGACGGCCTTGGCGACTTCGGCTACCTTGATGTCGGTAAATGTTTGCGACGAAGGGAAGCAAGCTGCTACTACTGCACGATGTACGCTCTCGACGCGAAGGGTGCTTTTCAGAATAGGTGCGAAGACAGCATAAACACAGATGCCACCAACATTTTTGAGGTCGGGATAGTCGGCAGCAAAGCTATTGACACGACTGACGAAATTGCGCACACTACTTGCTGAGTCGGTGGCGCTGAGAGTTGTGAGATCTATGCTGTTGAAAATGGTTTGAAGTACGGCATCGTCGGACAGATATTTTTGGGAGTCGATGCGTGCCTTTTCTATGTTTGCTTGAATGTTGTCGAGCTGTACGGGATAGGGGAATTCGTCTATGATTTGCTGTGCTGTCATTGGGTTATGATTGTTGTTTGAGTTTCGGATTGTTGACGTGTCGTAATTTGTCGCGCTTGGTTTTCTTGTCGAGCGAACGTCGGAGGGCATCTTGAAGGTCGATGTTCATCTGATTGGCCATGCAGATAAGGACCCATAGGATGTCGGCCATTTCGTCGGAAGGGTCGGGATGTTCGCCGTCCTTAAAACTTTGTTCGCCATAGGTACGAGCGACAATGCGAGCGAGCTCACCGACTTCTTCGGTGAGACAAGCCATGTTGGTTAGCGGATTGAAATATCGGACGCCATAGGTGCGAATCCATTCGTCGACTAACTGTTGCGCTTGTGGGAGAGTAAGGTCGGACATTGATTTAGAAATCTTTTTGCTTAGAGTCCATGATTATGCTGACTGGTCCGTCGGCGACGAGACTTATTTGCATATCGGCACCAAAGACGCCTGTTGGTACGTGTCGGCCAGTGATGTGGCTTAGTTCGCTAACAAAAGCTTCGTAGAGAGGTATGGCGACTTCGGGGCGGGCAGCATCGATAAACGATGGTCGGTTGCCCTTGCGAGTTTTGGCAAAGAGCGTAAACTGACTGACAACGAGTATGTCTGCACCGACATCGGAGGCGGAGAGATTCATAAGTCCTGCACTATCGGAGAATACGCGCATAGATGCGATTTTGGCTGTTAGATAGGCGATGTCGTCGGTGGTGTCGGTGGGGCAAATGCCGAGAAGGACAAAAAGACCTTTGCCTATTTGACCAGCTTGCTGACCATCGGCAACGACAGATGCCTGACTTACACGCTGAATGATGACCCTCATTGGGAGTGTTTTGAATTATGAAAACGAGACAACGAAATTAGCAATTTTTTAGGGCATAATGTGCTACACATGGCGTTGTGTTGGGAGTTGAAGTAGGGAGGGATTTGTGTTGCACAACATAAAATGTAAAGATTATAAAATAAATAAGAAGTATAACTAAAAACATTTTAACTATTTTTGGCGTAAAGCAGTAAAAACCAAATAAATAGCGCATAACTATGGCAGACAAAGTAAAAGTGTATGGCAAAGCGCAAAATAGGACAGCACTTGGCATTGTGCATGCCTATTTGCGTCTTCATCCTGAAACGACTTTAGAGCAGTTGCGAGCAGCCTTTCCGGGCGAGATAAACGCAGCATACAATGGGAGGTTTAAGCACATTTTTTATAGCGTCAAAGACACACGCTACGACAATGGTCAGCGTGCGGGCGAGCTGCTGGATGCTAAGCAGCTCGATAGCGAGTTCTTCGATGAGCCCGACGAGATAATCCACTTGACCGATGGCACAGATGTGTATTTTGTGCAAACGTGGGCAAAAGCGGACTTCGAGCGAATGATAGAAAAAGGCAAGGAGTATGACATTACAGTGGCCGAATTTGAGAAAGCCGACGGGAACTTTGCACGTGGCAACTTCCGATTGGAATATATCAATGGCTATGTGCCACCAGTGAGTCAGTTCATCGTGGCGGACAATGAAAGTAATGCGAATGAGCCAGAGGAAACGTATCCTGACTACTCGTCGCTCATGACACCAGCCGACGAAGAGCGACTTGGTGGGCGCAAAGGGTGTTGCAGATGGCTATGGTTGCTGTTGCTACTATTGCTACTATTGTTGATTGCCTTCTTGCTGATGAAGGGTTGCAAGGGAGTGGACGACAAGAGTTGGTGTGACTGCACAGGCAAAGCACTGCCAGCAATGACGACAACAAGTAACGACAAAGCACTTGAAGCAGCTCGACTGGCCGAACTTCAAAAAGCACGCGAAGACTCTATTGCACGTGCCGAAGCAGACTCAGCATCTTTGGCAACAGAGAAACAACGCATAGAAGCACAAGAAGCCATGGACGCGTTGCAGACAAAATTTAACAACCTACAATTTAGTGTAGGCTCTGCCGAGATGAACTCGAAGAGCAAGGCAATTCTTGGCGAAGTGGCCGAATTGCTGAAAAAATACCCAGACCTAAAAGTAAAAGTTGTTGGGCATGCATCGAAAGACGGCTCGGACGAGGCTAACCAGCGCGTGAGCGAAAAACGAGCCGAAGCAGCAAAAGCCGAACTTGTGCGTCAGGGTATAGAGGCTGAACGAATTTTGACAGAAGGGCGCGGCAGTCGTGAACCCATAAGCGAAACGAATCAGCCACTCAATAGGCGTACGGAATTTGAAGTGATAAAATAAGCGTCATCATTCTCAATACTAACATGTGGACGGGTAGGGGCTATGCCTCTACTCGTTTTTCTATGCTACGTGAAAAATCTTTAACTTAGCACATAATATTTTTATTGTCGCCCTTGTCGTGAAGGGCATTGCACAGAATATTCCCCCCAATGGACATAACAGACATCAAAGCACGCTTTGGCATAATAGGTCAGGATGCCGAGCTATGCCACACCATAGAGACAGCCGTTGCCGTGGCACCCATACACTTGTCGGTGCTCATAATAGGCGAAAGCGGTAGTGGCAAAGAAGCGTTTCCACAGATAATACATGCATATAGTTCGCGCAAGCATAAGACCTACGTAGCTGTCAACTGCGGAGCCATACCCGAAGGCACAATAGATTCGGAACTTTTTGGACACGAGAAAGGAGCCTTTACGGGCGCACTTGCCGAACGAAGAGGATATTTTGAAGAGGCCGACGGCGGCACAATTTTTCTTGACGAGATAGGCGAGTTGCCACTTGCAACACAGGCCAAGTTGCTTCGAGTGCTTGAAAAGGGCGAATATATGCGTGTGGGCTCAAGCGTGGTAAAAAAAACCGACGTCAGAATAGTGGCGGCGACAAATGTAGACCTCGAGAAAGCCATTGGCGAAGGCAAATTTCGCGAAGATCTTTTTTACAGGCTTAACGGCATAATGCTGCGCATACCTCCACTACGAAAACGCGTGGCAGACATCCCAGCACTCTTTCATAAGTTTACGTCGGACTTTGCAGATAAGAATCACATTCCGCCAGTGAGGCTTACTGAAGGTGCTCAAGACGTGTTGCAGTCGTTCGACTGGCCGGGTAATGTACGTCAGCTAAAAAATGTGGCAGAGCAGGTAACTGTTCTTGCCAAAGAACGGACGGTGAGTGCAGACGAGATGTTGCGATTCTTGCCCGAAAAGAAAAGTTCGAACGGATTGTTGCCACAAGTGGGTGGCAGTGCACACGAGAGCTACAATAGCGATAGGGACTTGCTCTATAAAGTTCTTTTCGACATGCGACGCGACATGACAGACCTTAAAAAACTCGTGTTGGGCATGATTCGCAATGGTGGCAACATTGGTCAGGAGGATCTTGGCGTCATAGAGCGACTATATGACACAAAAAACAGTGAAGCGAGCGACATCGCAAGCATGAACAAGATGCCGGCCGATGAAGACATTATGAGCGTCGAGGTGGGACACTTGCGCGGTGGCGACTTTCGTCGTCAGATTGCTAATGCAGAGCAAGTTAGCCCTGTGCGTAGTGAAGCAGAGACGGAAGCAAAGGAAGCAAAGATTGTGGACGAACAGACATATTCGCTTGCCGATGGTGAGCGCGAAATGATATGTAAAGCTCTGGAACGTAATGGAGGTAGCCGTCGGAAGGCAGCACGTGAACTACAGATTTCGGAGCGTACTCTATACAGAAAAATACATGACTATGGCTTGGAAGATATGTAAGAAAACGCTCATGATATGCATGTTAGCGGTGGCAAGTATTGTGTCGTCGTGCACGGTTAGCATAACAATGAGCGGTGCGTCGATACCTGAAAATCTGAACACATTTTCGGTGCAATATATCAACAATAGGGCTCCACTTATCAACCCGTCGCTCAGTACAACACTTACCGAGGGTCTAAAAGACCGCATACAGAACGAAAGTAGGTTGCAACTTGTCAACGAGCAAGGCGACATAGACTTTTCGGGCGAAATTAACGTGTATAATACTAAGCCGATGGCCATGAAGGCTGATGCTGTGTCGGCACAGACAAGACTAACGGTTGGCGTCAAGATAAGGTGTAGGAATAGTAAGGACCCTCGCAAAGACTGGGAACAGACGTTTAGTGCATATCAAGATTACGACTCTGAAAATAATCTTGCCGACGTGGAAGATGAACTGGTAGAAAAACTTGTAGAAGAGCTTACAGAGAACATTTTCAACAAAGCCTTTGCCGATTGGTAGCGTATGAACAGAGATACGTTTTATGAAATGCTACGTCGGCAGACATTGTCGACGAACGATGAGGTTAGCAACTTGAAAGATATCGTGGGTAAGTACCCATATTTTCATGCTGGGCGAATGCTACTCATAAAAGCATTGCACGACAGTCGGAGCATAGAGTTTACTCAGATTTTACGCGAGTCGTCGGTGCACATTTGGGATAGGGCGAGCCTATTTTGGCTACTACACTCTGCACCAAAAGAAGCCCCAAAAGAACAGCAACAGATTGAGAATCAGACTGTTGAGACAGAAGTAGAGACTCAAAAACAGGCTCCGAAAATAGAGATTCTCGACTTCGGCGTGCAAACCGAAATGCAAGATTTGTTGGAGACAGAAAATGTTACGGACACAGATGAGTTGCTTTCTCAGTCGGCAATGGCGTTCGACATAGAGAGTTTGCTGAGCGACAAGATAGGTCGTCCGACAGAGAAATATACTTTTGCAGACTGGATAGACTACATTGCGAGCAGAGAAACGATTAGCGAGCAGAACGACAATCAGGAACGGCAAAAGCAACATTCTGACCTCATTGACAGGTTTATACTTCAAGATGACGAGCAAATAAAATTCGGTCAGGCAAAAGAAGAGGAAGTGCTTCCCACAGTGCCCGTGGCGAACAATGACGACGAGGAGGAAGAGGATTCGGCAGAAGACGAAACCTTCTTTACAGAGACACTTGCAAAGATACTCTCGAAGCAAGCCGAGACAGACAGACAGAACGGCGACATAGCCAAGGCTAAAGAAAAAACAGCGAAAGCCATTAACATATACAAAAAACTAAGTTTGAAATTCCCACAAAAAAGTAGTTATTTTGCGGTTTGTATTTCAAATTTGTCTGATAATCAATAAAAAACAGCAACTAAAATGTTCAATGTCGTAGTCGTGGCGATGATAGTCGCCAGCATATTAATGGTCTTTGCGGTATTGGCACAACGCTCTAAGGGTGGTGGTCTGAACCAAAATTTTGCAAGCCAAACGCAACTTATGGGTGTTCGCAAATCGACCGACTTCATAGAAAAAGCAACATGGGGATTGGCAATTGCATTGTTAGTCTTTTCGCTTGCCTCGGTAGCTTTTATACCTACACGTGAAATGGCTACCGAATCGGATGTGGACCAACTGATTGAAAATAGCCGTGGCATGGGTCAGGCAACTCAGCAATTTGACGCTCAGCCTGCTGCTACAGAAGCTCCTGTTGCTGAGACTCCTGCTGCAGAATAGGAAAATAGAGTTTTATTTACATGAAAAGAGTTGCCAAGTCATATTTGGCAACTCTTTTTTTATGGGTTAATGCTTTCTTTTAGAGCAGTGGACGTAGTTTGTTGGCAAGAACCTCTTTAGGCACAAGGCCTATGCTCTTGTCGACTACTTTGCCGTCTTTGAAGAAGATGACGCAAGGGATGTTCATTATGCCCATGGCAACTGCTGTCTCTTGTCCTACTTCAACATCGAGCTTATAGACACGTGCCTGACCAGCGAAATCGTTGGCAAGCGCCTCAATATGCGGAGCAAGCATACGGCACGGACCACACCATCCTGCCCAAAAATCGACAACGGCAATACCAGGCTTGGCCAGTACTTCCGTCTTGAACGTCTCGTCGTTAAGTTGTTCTATCATATTGAATTGAAATTGATTGATAGTGCTAATTTACGGTTTATTTTCGTTATGTTTGCTTGCCACCATACACAATAAGATACTAATGAATTACTTGGCACACTTAGCGTTGTCGCACTTCGACCCGGATGTCATGCTGGGCAATTTTATTGGCGACTGCGTAAAGGGAAGCGACTACGAAAGGTATAGTCCGCGTGTGCGCATGGGGCTGTTGCTCCACAGACAGATAGATTATTTTACTGATACACACGCCATAGCAAAAGAGACATCTGATTATTTTCGACCGCTTTATAGGCACTATGCAGGGATTCTTTGCGACATGACATACGACCATTTTTTGGCAGCAAACTGGATTGAGGTGTATCCCAATATCGAACTGCATAGATTTGTGGCAAAGGCACAGAAAGTGTTGCTAATCAATTATTTCAGGATGCCGGGCAAGATGCGCAAGTTGTTGCCATTCTTAATCAAGAGTCGTCGTCTTGAAGACTATTCGACAACCGAAGGGCTTGGACGTGCACTCAGTGTGATGACTCGCAATACATCGCTACCAGACCATACAAAAGAAGCTGTCAAAATTGTGAAAGCTAATTATGACACTATACGCCAACAGTTTTTTGCATTCTACAAAGAGTTGCAAACAATGGTAGACAACAAGCTACGCGATGTGCCTATTAGGATATAAGACATCTTATCATACGTGGGCGACCAGTGAAGTCTTGTCGCACTTCGACAGAGCAAAAGCCCATGGTGGTAAGAAGAGATACAAGTTCGGTAGCAAAAGCTTCGTTGACTTCGGCATAGAAATCGGCGTGTGCCGAAACGCAAAGCCGACCAATGAGACGATAGAAAATGAGTGGGTCGGTATCGGGAACGAAAAGAGCTTCGTGCGGTTCGTTATCGAGAACAACGGACGACATTTCAGCTGCTTCAGACATGCGTACGTAGGGAGGGTTGCTGACAACGACACTTACATTTGTAGGAAGAGAGTAATTGGGGTCAAGAATATTGGCCTGAGTAAAAGATACGTCGAGAGACAATGTAGTGGCATTGCGCTGGGCATAGGCAAGTGCGACCGACGAAACATCGACACCGCAAACAGACATTTGTGGTAATAAATGCTTAATACTGAGTGCTATACAACCTGAGCCTGTGCAAAGATCTACTACCCTACCCTGCCCTTTCTTATTCAAGTCGGAGACTACCCAACCAACAAGTTCTTCGGTCTCTGGACGCGGAATGAGCACACCTTGTCCGACGGCAAGCGTAAGCCCACAGAAGACTGTAGAACCCACCACATATTGCAAAGGCTCGCCAGATAGCAATCTATTGAGACAAGTCTCCAAATGGCTTTCGGTGTCTTTGTCGAGTGTGAGGTCGGACTTGACAAATATGTCGGTTAGGCTAAGATTGAGAGTGTCGGCAAGCAACAACCGAGCGATGCTTTCAGATTCTTGATTGCCCGCCTCAGCAAGACGAGAAGCAATGTGTCGCCTGATTTGACAGAGAGTAGACATGCAAAATAACTATATATGACAGACAAAGATAGAGAACAAACGGCAGACGAAAAATATATGCGTCGGTGCATCGAATTGGCGTTATGTGCCGAGGGGCAGACGAGTCCGAACCCTATGGTTGGAGCCGTAATTGTGTGCGATGGACGCATCATAGGCGAGGGTTGGCACCACAGAGCTGGAGAACCACACGCCGAAGTAAATGCTGTGCGCTCGGTAAGCAACACAGACGTTGAGTTGCTAAGACATAGCACCATATACGTCAGTCTTGAGCCATGCGCTCACTATGGACGTACTCCACCATGCGCAGAGTTGATTGTCCGCACAGGCTTTAAGCGCGTAGTGGTTGGCTGCAAAGACACTTTTTCTAAAGTAAGTGGGCGAGGAATAGATATTATCCGCAAGGCTGGTATAGAAGTAACTGTAGGCATTTTGGAAAACGAATGCAGACAGCTTAATCGACGTTTCTTTTGCTACAATGAGCTTCGGCGACCTTACGTTACGCTCAAATGGGCACAGAGTGCCGATGGCTATATTGGACTTCGCAATACTGCTGGGCAACCCATGCCGACCGAAATTAGCGATATAGAGTGTAGACGTTTGTCTCACCGACTGCGCGCGACAAACGATGCCATTCTTGTGGGTGCGACAACAGTTGCTGTTGACAATCCGAGCCTAACGACGCGTCTGTGGACAGGGAAAGACCCCATACGATTGGTTATAGACCCAAATAACCGAATCCCATCGGACTCCAAGTTACTTACCGATGGTGGGAAAACAATAGTTTTTGGCAAGCTAAATAGTTGTGAGGTTGATAATGTACGCTACGTGCAATTAACCAGCTGTACAGATATGCGTAAAACGGTCATAAACGTACTAAAAACTTCTGCCGAGACAGGAATACAGTCAGTAGTAATCGAAGGCGGAAAAACGACGTTACAGAGCTTTATTGATAGTAATGTGTGGGACGAAGCATACGTCTTTTGTGCCGATAAACTTCTTTTTGATGGAGTAGTAGCTCCCAAAATTACAACAAGAGGATTGAAATATGACACACAAAGAGTGGGTAATTGTGCACTGATACACATAGAAAACAGCCGTAGGGAATGAGTCCTTACGGCTGTTAAAGCTTTAAAAATCAAGTAGTTATTTCTGTCCCTTGATAAGGTTGTAAAAGTCGAGATATTTAGGGGTTGCGTCGGGCACTTCGCCTGGATAGTCGAGAACGGGCTTGCCAGACAAGCGAGCATAGTCGATTAGCTCGGCAGAAGCGTTTTCGCTACAAATGGTTACGCCGTCGGCAAGGTCGATGGCGGTTTTCATTAGCGAAGTAAAGTCGGTAATCTGGAGTTTTTTTAGTTCCTTTTCGTTAATTCCCTCCACCCATATTTTCTTGTTGAGGTCGTTCCACGTACTTGAGAAACCCTCATCGTGTAGCGAGACGATTATCTTACAATCTTTAAAAGCAGGGTCGTCTTGCATAAAGAATCGCAAGAAGATTGGGATAATCATTGTGAACCAACCGTGCAAATGCACTACGTCTGGTATCCAACGGAGTTTTTTGGTTGTCTCAAGCACACCGCGAGCAAAGAATATGGCACGTTCGTCGTTATCGTCGAACTCTTTACCTTCGGAGTCGCGCACGGTTGCCTTACGAGCAAAGAAATCTTCGTTGTCGATAAAATAGATTTGCATGCGCGCAGCCTGAATGCTGGCGACTTTTATTATTAATGGGTGGTCGGTGTCGTCGATGACGACATTAAGACCCGAAAGACGAATAACTTCGTGGAGCTGATTGCGCCTTTCATTGACATTGCCAAAACGCGGCATGAAAGTGCGTATCTCATTACCCTTTTCAGTGACCGACTGTGGCAAAACTCTGGTAAGTTTGGCTATTGGAGATTCGGGCAAATAAGGAAAAATCTCTTGCGAGACGTAGAGAACATTGGGCTTATCCATCAACCTAAATTAATTTATTTAATCCCTACTTTTTGTTTGGAGTGCAAATTTACATAAAATATTTAAATTTTCGTTACTTTTATTCACTTCGCTATATTGGGCTTATCGTAGAAAAGAGAAATTAAATTATAGTTTGTAAAAAATTAAAGCCCGAACACTTATTTTTGTAAGCAAACACAAGAAATATATTATATAATGTAATTAAACACAATGAATACACCTGTTTTACTCTTATCCGATTCTGCAGCACAGAGAACAGAAATAGCTATACAAAATATTAGTAAGGCTGAATTGGCCAATCGTACAACTCTGTATACAACAGCAGACATTACAGACTGCAAATTATTTGACAAAGTGGTTAGGCTTAGTGGAGAGAATGTTGAAGAGAATATCGATAGTATACTCAGTGAAAATGAGCGACTTATAATAATTAGCGAACAAGTAGACGTGTCGGCATTTATCCTTAGATATATGAATTCGGCGTTAGACTTTTATGATAAAAGAGGTGTGATGGGAATATGTGGGTATGCCGACAATATAGATATGCCACTTGATTATCAGTTTTCTACCTACATGAGCTACAGACCTAATTTGCTTTCATACGGCACGTGGCGAAATATGTGGCAAAAGAGGTTGAAAAATATAGAGATGTCAAAAGAAATATTACGTAACAAGAGTAAGCGAACAACGCTTACGGAATGTGGAAACGATTTGTATTATAAGATTCTAAACAGAAAAGATGTTGGTTTAGTAGAAAGATTAGCTTTGTCGTCGGCAGGAAGGAATAGTCCGTTTGTTTACCCACGCAAAAGTCTTGTACGGATACCAAACGGAAATGGATATAATGAACCAGTGGCAGCAAATATTAGTCTTTCTCATTTTTGCACGAGCTTAGCCACGAATATTGACATAACCGAACAAATTGCAGAAAAGCATAATGCGTCTATAGGCGATAGAATTAGAAGTTTTAGAAGTCGCTTTGTGGGGTAGCGTTTCTCGTGGAACACTGCAAATTCTTACTATTCGTAAGAAGATATAGGGTGAAAATATTCAAAAACGATAGTAGACTTGGCTTTTCCAATACTATTTGTAAGTTCGTCGATAGTAGCCAAACGAATAGCTTCGACACCCTTGAAGTCTTGAAATAGTTTTTCTTTAGTCTTAGGTCCGATACCTTTTATTTGGTCGAGTTCGCTGGCGACCATAGACTTACTACGCTTATTGCGATGAAAGGTTATGGCCACTCGGTGAACCTCGTCTTGCATACGAGTGAAAAGTCGAAAGACACTGTCGTCTTTACCCATGCCTATAACTTTGGGCGGAAAACCGACAAGAATTTGATTGGTGCGGTGTTTGTTATCTTTTGCCAGACCTACGATTGGAATTGAAAGTCCGAGCTCCTGAGTGGCTTGACGAATAACCTCCATCTGCCCTACCCCACCATCGGCAACGAGTACGTCGGGCAGAGGCTGACCCTCGGCAATCAGACGCGAATAGCGACGACTAACGACTTCGTACATAGAGGCATAATCGTCGGGACCTTCGACAGTTTTTATGTTGAAAAGTCGATAATCTTTGCGACTTGGGCGACAATTGCGATAGACAACACAAGCTGCAACAGCATTTGTGCCTTGAATGTTTGAGTTGTCGAAAATCTCCATGTGGCGAGGTAATGTTGGCAACTGCAACATTTCTTTAACTTGAATAAGTAACTTTTCTTCGTGCGAAGCCTTGACGCGAATAGCTTCTTGTTTTAGTTGTTCGAGTTTGAAAAGACGTGCATTCTTTTCGCTCAATTCGAGTAAACGTAGTTTGTCTCCAGCATGCGGAATTACGTATGACACATCGGTAAAAGATATGTCGGGCGTTTCTTGAACAACAACCTCTTTTTGTAGTGAGCCATGATTTTCACGTACCTGACCAAGAGCATAAGTGAGTACTTCGGTTGCAGGAATGTTCATATTATTGCGGAAAGTCATAGTATATGACAGAAGGATTTGCCCTGCAACGACACGAATGAAATTGACATAGGTTTGCGAGCGTTCGTCGTCGGCTACGACTGCAAAAACATCACAATTGAGCATTGTGTTGTTTGCCACAAGCGACTTACTTTGATATTGTGTAAGTCGTTCAATTTTTCTTTTAATCTGTTCGGCTTGCTCAAACTCTAAGTTTTCGGCAGCTTCGGACATTTGTGTTTTCAACTGACGAAGAATGCCGCTTGTGTTACCACGCAGAATGTCGCGAACACCATCAGTGAATTGTTTATACTCTTCGGGCGAGACAAGACCTTCACAAGGACCGCAACAGAGTTTGAGATGATATTTGAGACAGACTTTATATGCACCACGTGCAATCTTGTCGGGCGCAAGATTATGATTGCATGTACGAAGTGGAAAAAGATTTTTAAAGATGTCGAATAGGTCGCGAATTTGACTTATGGCAGGATATGGACCATAGTATATGCTACCATCGCGAATATGTTTGCGCGTTTGAATAACGCGTGGGAAAGGTTCGTTGAGAATAGCAATCCATGGGTAAGTTTTATCGTCTTTAAGGAGTATGTTGTATTGTGGTTTATGTTGCTTGATTAAGTTATTTTCGAGCAATAGAGCATCTTCTTCGTTGTTTACAACAATGTGATGAATATGACATATTTTGCTAACCAGAACGAGAGTCTTATTACTCTGTTGCTTTTTGATGAAGTATGAGCTTACACGACGCTTAAGGTTTTTGGCTTTACCTACGTAGATTATTTTACCATTCTTGTCGAAATATTGATAGACACCGGGTTGGTCGGGCAAGACTTCGACAAGACTACGCAAATAGGCAAGACGTTGAGTATCGGAAGAATGAATGTATTGTGGCATAGTGGTTAGCCTACAAAAAGGTCGGTAAATTGGAATTTTTCGACATCGAACAGACCACGGTCGCCAATCTTAATTTTTGGAATGACGAAGAGCGACATAAAAGCCATGGTCATAAATGGAGAAGTAAGCGTCGTGCCACACTGAGAGTGAGCAATGTCGACCATACGAATGTATTGCTTGGCAAGGAGACGCCAATCTTTTGAGACCATTAGTCCACCAATAGGAAGCTTGATGGAGCGAAGAGTGCCGTCGGGCAGAGTAGCGACTATTCCACCATGTAGGCGAAAAATCTCGTTGGCTACTCGCGACATAGACATGGAGTCATGACCAATTATGACAACATTGTGAGAGTCGTGAGCAACCGAGGATGCAATGGCACCACGTTTGAGACCTGTGCCACGAATAAAGCCATTAACAACTGGTGTGTTGGAATAGGAATAGCGATTAATGATTGCAATTTTTACAATGTCGTTCTCGTCGGACGAAACGACTTCGCTACCTTTGGAAAGAATGGGAGACCATCGAAATTCGTTGGTTACGAGTTGAGTGTCGATAGCTTCAATAACTCTAAGGGTTGGATTATCGGTAGGAGTATGTACCATAAAGTCGGAAGGCGTAAAAGTACTGCTAACGAATTTATTGGGTCGAGAAGCATGTGAACACTTAAACGTAGCCTCACCATTATCAAAGACAGTTTGACCTTCGATGATTACGCTACGAAGATTTATCTTTTCTAAAGTGTCGGAAATAATGAAGTCGGCACGGTCGCCTACTTGTAGACGTCCGACACGAAGTTTGTAATGATTGATAGGATTAAGGAGCAGCGGGCGGTAGACATCGAAGATGCTTACACCATGCGCAAGGGCATAGTCGTAAAATTTGTTGATATGTCCACGCATAAGAATATCATCGGGATGAGCATCGTCGGTGCAGACCATTATTTCGTCTATGTTGGAGAAAAAGAGCGGAAATAGAGCATCAAGGTTACGTGCAGCACTTCCGTCTCGAATTATAATCTTCATGCCAAGACTAATTTTCTCCTTAGCTTCGTCGAGAGTAAAACACTCATGATCTGTAGAAACACCATGAGCAATATATTTGCGGAGGACATCGCCAGAAATGGCGGGTATGTGTCCATCGATAGGTCGATGGTGTTTTTTGGCCATAGCAACTCTTTTGAGAACTATTGGGTCTCCGCCAACAAGACCCGGATAGTTCATTAACTCGGCAAGAGCAACGCTCCTGTGCATAAGACTATCTATTTCCTTATAATCAAATTGAGCACCATTAGTTTCAAACGGCGTAGAGGGCACACACGACGGAAGAGCGAAAAATAGTTTTAGAGGGGACTTACGAGCATCATTCATCATATACTCTACACCATCGCGTCCGAGAACGTTAGCTATTTCGTGAGGGTCGCAAACGGCTGCAATTGTTCCAAAAGAAACTATCATGCGAGCAAAGTTCTGAGGGTTAAGCATAGAACTTTCGATATGGACATGAGAGTCGATAAAACCGGGCATACAGTAAGGTAGAGAGTTATCTACAGACTCCCCTACCCTTTCGATATTTACAATTGTCTTACTATATGAAATTATAGCTGGAAATATTTGTTTACCAATTATATCTACATAATTAGCCTTTATAGTTTTCATGGTACTAAGTTCTAAGTTATGTTATTATAAATAAAAAATGTTCCACGTGGAACATTTTTTATTTATTTGTTTAGTAAGATTATTAGAACTTGTATATCGGCTGGTGAAACACCGGGTATACGAGCCGCTTGGTCTATTGTGAGAGGATTAATCTTAGTTAGTTTTTCGCGAGCTTCGTAACTAAGAGCGTCAATAGACATGTAGTCAAATTTATCGCGAATCTTTATAGAATTTTGATGAAGAAGTTTGTCAGCTGTTTGGCGTTCTTTGGTAATGTAGCCTCCATACTTTATATTTATCTCAACTGAATCGATGAGTTCTTCGCATAGGTTCTTATCTACCGAAGAAAGAATGTCGTTTACTTTGGGAAGTAGAGGTAAAATATCTTTGAGAGAGACTTGTGGACGGAGAAGGACTTGCGAGGCTCGTTGAGATTCGACGGCAGGAGTACTACCACATGCTATGAGAATGGGATTGAGATTTTCTACGCGAAGTAGTTTATTTTCAAGTATAGAGATTATCTGATTACGAAGAGAAAGTTTACGCTGTAGACGTTCAAAACGTTCTTGCGAAGCAAGACCAATTTTATAACCAATTGGGGTAAGTCGTTCATCGGCATTATCTTGTCGAAGAAGAATACGATATTCTGCACGAGAAGTGAACATACGATAGGGTTCGTCGACACCTTTGGTGACAAGATCGTCAATGAGAACACCAATGTATGCCTCATCGCGTTTGAGGATTAGCTCTTCGCGACCCTTAAGTTTTAGAGTAGCATTTATGCCAGCAATAAGTCCTTGACCAGCAGCCTCTTCGTAGCCAGTAGTTCCGTTAACCTGACCTGCAAGAAATAAATTAGAGACAACCTTACTTTCGAGAGTATGGTATAGTTGGAGAGGATTGAAGTAGTCGTATTCAATGGCATAACCAGGTCGGAGCATTCGAGCATTCTCAAGACCGGGTATGTGCTTGATGGCATCGAACTGAACGTCTAACGGAAGCGAACTACTGAAGCCATTAAGATAATATTCGTTAGTATCAACACCTTCGGGTTCGAGGAAAAGCTGATGTTTGTCTTTATTGGCAAAATTTACAAGTTTAGTCTCGATACTTGGACAATAGCGAGGACCTATACTTTTTATAGTACCATTGTAGAGCGGAGAATCTGCAAAACCTGAACGGAGTATATTGTGAACTTCTTCGTTGGTATACGTTACATAGCAAGGGAGCTGAGTAAGTACTGTATTAGATGAAGATGTATAGCTAAAACGTTTACCTTGAATATTGCCGTCTTGACGTTCGAGAACAGAAAAATTGATTGTACGTCCATCGATACGTACAGGCGTACCAGTTTTCATACGGAGCGTCTCAACACCAAGAGACTTAAGTTGGTCTGAGAGACCAAAAGAAGCTTCGTCGCCCATTCGGCCACCAGAGTAATGAACACGACCAATGTGAAGAAGTCCATTTAAAAATGTGCCAGAAGTAAGAACAACACATTTTGCATTGAACTCAACACCAAGGCGAGTCTTGACTCCCTTAACAGTATTATTTTCTATTATAAGACTTGTAGCGATGTCCTGCCAGAGATATAAGTTTTCAGTGGATTCGAGAATTTGACGCCAACGAATGGAAAATTTAACTTTATCGCACTGAGAACGAGGTGACCACATGGCAGGACCTTTGCTCATATTGAGCATACGAAACTGAATTGATGTGCTATCGGTAACGATGGCCATCATTCCACCGAGTGCATCAATCTCACGAACGATTTGTCCTTTGGCGATTCCACCGACGGCTGGGTTGCAAGACATGAGAGCAGTTTTGTTGATGTCGGAGGAAATGAGTAGCGTCTGCGCTCCCAAATGGGCAGCAGCAGACGCAGCTTCGCAGCCGGCATGACCTGCACCGACTACAATGACGTCATAGTTATATGTCATTTTGTATTTTTAGCAGAGCGAATTTTTCAAGGGCTTTGTCTTCGGCGGCATGCATGTTAGCTTCGTCGGAGGGAGTCTTATCTTTGAGACCACAGAGATGAAGAACACCATGTATTATTACACGATGTAGTTCATTTTCGAAGGACTGACTGAATTTTTCGGCATTAGAGCGTACGGTGTCAACAGAGATAAAGATGTCGCCAGAGAGGCGAGTGCCTTCAACATAATCGAAGGTTATAATGTCGGTGTAGTAGTCGTGCGAGAGATATTGCTTGTTGACTTCGAGAATTTTGTCGTCGGAGCAAAACATATAAGAAATATCACCGACAGTGTTACCAAAGTCGGCAGCAACAGCCTTAATCCACTTCTTCAGGAGAAGTTTGTCGGAGAGTTTGAATTGAAAACCCTCGTCGACATTGAAAATAATCATTTGAGGTTGAAAGTCATGATGACCCTGCGTCCATTGTCTTCGAAACGTAGGTCGTCTGAGAGATGTTTCATAAGAAATATACCACGTCCACACTCTTTTTCGAGGTTTTCTTCGGCAGTAGGGTCGGGGAGAGAATGTGGATCGAAACCAGCACCTTCGTCTTGGACAGAGACCTCAATGGCATCTTCGGAAATGCGATAGTGGATATGAACTTTTTTATTCTTGTCGAGTTTATTGCCGTGAACAATAGCATTGTTGACACATTCAACAACAGACAACATATACTTACCATATATTTCATCGTCGATACCGAGCATTTGAGACTGGCTATCGATGAGTTTTTCGACTTGAGAGATGCTTTCGAGTTCGCTATCAAGTTCGAGCGTCTCCTCAATTTTAATCATGTCCATTGTCATATATACTATAGCATTACGCGAGTTGCAACATTTGTTTATACGGAGAGTACAAACGTTTGTTTCAAAAAAAGTGTTTTTAGTGAATTATTGTTTTTGAAGCCATTGTTCGGGGTCTTGTTTGACGTCGGCATGCCAAATTTCAAAATGCAAGATATTGGAATTTAGTCCATCGCCATTGAAAATGGTTCCAAGGTTTGTATTTACGTCAACTTCTTGTCCGTTCTTGACGTTGACTTGTGAGAAGTTGGAGTAGACAGTAAGTATTTCGCCGTGGCGAATGATGATGGAGGCTGCACTGCCAGGAATCATAATGATTCGAGAAACTTTGCCTTTGTGGACAGGGTGTACAGCGTTGCTGGCAAGAATGTCGATATCTATGCCATTGTTGCGAATTTTAATAGAAGGTACGAGAGGATGATCATGTTCGCCGAAATAGCTTGTAACGACAAAACTTTTGACAGGCCAAGGGAGCATACCTTTGTTTTTAATTATGTCGTCAGATAGCTTAATTTCAGCGTTTTTAGTTGAGTTGGTATTATTAGGTGATTTACTATTTTTACGAGCCAATTCGGCCTCTCTACGCGCTTTTTCGGCCTCTTCTCGAATGGTGACGAGAATTTTTTCTTCGAGTTGCTTGGTTTGAGCTTGAGCTTTTTCTATTTGGACTTGTAAATCGGATTGACTTTGCTTGATTTTGTCGATGTTTTGCTGGCGAGCGATAAGTTCATCAGATAGCTGGCGACTCTCATTTTTCATTTGCGAAATGAGGGAGTTGGTAGATGATACCTTATCGGTTAGCTTATCTTTGAGTGACTTGAGAACAACTTTGCTTTGACTGAGTCGAGAGAATTGTTCTTTTCGATAGTTAGAATATTGTTTTAGGAAAAGAAAACGTCGATAGCTTTGGTTAAAACTTTTTGAAGAAAGAATGTAGGCAAGAGGAGATTGATTGGAACTGCCAGTAGACTGCATGTGTCGGAGCATTTCGGCATACTCTTCTTTTTGCTTTGCGACTTCGTTTTCGACAGAGTCGATTTGCATATTAAGTTGCTTAATTTGCTTGTTGTAGGCAGTGATTTCGGTTTTATAGACATCAATTAGGGAGCGACGTTTGGTTAGCTGGTCGTCGACAACAGAAATTTTCATCATTTCTGAATTACGACGGTTGGCATAGTCCTTTATGAGCTTAGTATTTTGCTCTATGATGCTCTGAAGCTTTTGCTTTTCGCGATTGAGGTCGTCGATGGTTTTAGACTGTGCAAACGTGTGCACAGCCGTCATTGTGAATAATATTGTGAGTAGTAAAAACTTCATTGGATGTTAGTTTAACTTATCGGTACCATTGATGGTGATTTTGCTAAACTGAAAATTGGTTGATGTGGGTTGAGTGGCTCCAGGAAGGACTACTGAAAGCGTAATGTCGTTTGGTAGGTGTCGACCGTCGAAAGTGTCGAAAGAGTTGTTGACATGCGAGACTATGTAGGAAAGATAGGAGATGGTGTAGGAATGAAGAGTAAGGTCGGGATTGATATATAGTTTAACATCTAAACCATTTGACTTACGCGAAATGAGATAGAGATTGTCTGAAGTGATGGACATATTGAAGGCAGAAAAATCAGAATCGCCATAGAGATTATAGACGGCTGGAACTCGACCTACAATGGCGTCGTGGAGGAAAGTGGAAATGTCGAATGGGAGAGTAAAGTCTTTATTGACGTTGAGAAGAGAACTGTTGACAGAAACGTTTTTGGTGTCCATAGTCAACTTTCCGACCATAAGAGGTGGGAAAGCGAGACGCGCAATGCCAACTGTCTTTTTGGAATATTCGAAGTAGAGATTGAGCTTAACACTATGCGAAGAGCCATTGAAAGAAACGTTGGCAACGGCATTCTTAGAGAGGTAGGTGTTTATAGGGTTGCGAGTAATTTCATTGAGAAGAGCTTCGGAGAGAGCACGCTTGGAGGTAAGCATAGAAGAGTTGTTGCCTTCGGAAGGAATGCGCGAAGAGCGACAAGAGGAGACAATAACAACAATAAGAAGTAGAAACGGAAGAAGACGTAAATGCTTCATTTATAGTGGCTTACGATTATTTATTTTTTCTTTAATGGTAGAATTAGAAGGGTCGAGGGAGAGAGCTTTTTGCCACTGAACGATGGCATCGGAAGTGCGAGAGTTGAAGTAGAGAATGTCGCCATAGTGGTCGAAAATCTCAACACTTTGAACACCTTTGAGATTTTCGATACAACGCTCGATGACGAAAAGGGCTTCGGAATGCTTGCCGAGGCGCATAAGGATATAGGCGTACGTGTCGAGATAGGTTGGGTTGAGAGGATCGATATTGAGGGACTGCATGCTAAGTTTTTCGGCCTTAATGAGGTCAGTACCTTCTTCGGCAAGAAAATAAGCATAGTTGTTAAGAGCAACTGGGTCGTTGGGCGAGGTGGACAGAATTTGGTCGTAGTATTGCCACGATTCACGAGAACGGCCGAGCGAATGGAGACACTGTGCCTTGGCATGCATTACGAGAGAAAGTAGCTCTGAATTTTGTTGATTATCTTTCTGAGCAAGTATTTGTTCGTGAGCTGCATTAAGACATACGAGGGCATCGTCGTAGAGCGAATCGTTGTAGAGAAATTGGCCACAAAGGTATTTGTAGACAGGTTGAGAAGGGACATCATCGATGGCTCTACGGGAGTAAGTGATGAGCTGTTTGTTGGGATACTTGACTTGACCTTGAACTATGAGTTTTCGCCAAATATAGTCGGAGGCATGATTGTTTTGGACAAATTTTTCGAGTTCGGAGAGTGCTTTGTCAACTTGTCCGTTGAGCGAATAGAAGGATTCGCGAAGTGAACACATCTCATCGTCGTCGGGATAGAGATGTCTGGTGGAGGCCATTAGACCTTCGAAAAAAGGATGCCAAGACTTTTGCTTGGCCATCTCGTCGGGCTGCGAGAGAAATTGATAAAATTTTTGTGCTTTGGCTTCTTGACTGACATCGGAGCTATTGAAGGCACGTTGGATGGCAGAGGCAAAGAGACTGTCCATACCTTGGTCGCGATACATATCGGCAAGCGAAAATAGGTATATGTCGCCACCGCGAGATTGCGTGGCTTTGAGCGTATAGTCGATACCCTTAGTCTTATTGCCGTCGGCATAGAATGAGTAGCCAAGAAGGGAGTTGACACGGGCATCGGAAGGATTGTCTTTATTAAGCTTGGTGAGGATTTTCATCATCTTACGTTTGTTACCAAGAGCTTGGTAGCAAGCGGCACGACGGATTTGAACATCACGGACGAGTAGTTTATTATCTTTGGTGGGAAAGCGGTCGAGGAGAACAAGAGCGTCGGAAGGACGACCTATTTCGAGGAGTAGCGAATAGTATGAGATATAATGTTCGAGATTGTCATTCTCAATGCTTATAAGTTTTTCGTAGAGGGTTATATTATCTTGCAATCTTTCGGCATAGCGATTAGCAAGAATGGAAGTTAGAATATAGTATTTATTATTTGTAGAGTCGTTATCGACGGCATTTTTGGCATAATCGGCAGCATAGTCGTATTTCTTGGCAAGGATAAGAATCTTGGCAAGCTCGAAAGAGACGGCAGAAGAATTTTTGTTGAGTTCGTAGCAAAAGTTGAGGTTACGAAAGGCTGTTTCGTAGTCTTGTTTTTGCTTAGCTTCTATTCCGCGAATGAAGAGGTCATCGAAGAGGACACGATTAAATTCTTGCGCACAAAGAGGTAGGGCAAAGAGCAGGAGGGTAATAAATATAAGAATATGTTTGCGCATAGTTAAGTAGTTAAAAGGCTATAAGACACCTGTGGAGCCGAGTCCACCAAAGCCACGTTGAGTGTCGTCGAGAGAGTCGACGGGAACAAGTTCGGCAATGGCATGTTGCGCAATGACCATTTGGCAGATGCGCTCACCATCTTTGATGATAAAATCTTCGGAAGAAAGATTTACAAGAATGGCACATATCTCGCCACGATAATCGGAATCGATGGTGCCGGGAGTGTTGAGAATAGTAATACCATGTTTGGCGGCGAGTCCACTTCGCGGACGGATTTGAGCTTCGTAGCCAACGGGTAGAGAAATATATATACCAGTTGGGACGATGGCTCTGGCAAGTGGAGCGAGAATTATATCGGAAGAAATGTTGGCACGTAAGTCGAGACCAGCAGAGCCAGAAGTTTGATAACGTGGGAGCTCGTGATGAGACTTATTGACTATGCGGACAGATATGTTGTTCATTTCTTGTGGAGAAATTTAGATATAAGGGGAATGAGGGACTTACGCTGTGAAACAAATAGAACCGACAAAGTTAAGAGAAATCCTATAATTGAACCAATAAGCCAATAATTGGAAAGTAGAGAATGATTAAGATATAGTGAAGTATGAACAATGACAATAGTAACAATGGTTAGAAAGAATAGTTCGGATATTGGATAGGCAATGGGATAGTATTTTTGACCAAGAAGATAGGAAATAAACATCATTACGGTATAGCCTATGAGAGTAGAGACAGCAGCACCGAAATAACCCAAGCGAGGAATGAGAATTATATTGGCTAATGTATTGATAGACAGACCAATAACACTCATTATGATGCCCCAATAGGTACGATCTGTAACTTTGTACCAAAGAGATAGAGAGTAGTAGACACCAAAGAATAGCTGGCCAAGAAGAATGTAGGGTACGACTATTTGTCCTTCGTTGTAAGACTTGTTGATAATCATAAAGATGAGAGGGAGAAATAGAGATACACCTGCATATATTATGAGTCCGAAAATGTAGAAATAGCGTAGAGCTTCGGCATAAATGAGTGTGCTAGTCTTGTCGCGTGTTTCCTTGAAAAAGAAAGGTTCGAAGGCCATACGAAAACTTTGAGTAAAGAGGCTCATAAGAACACCTATTTTGTAGGCTGCGGCATAAATGCCGAGCTGAGCATAGGGGTCGACAGAGGTGTCGAGGTGAACAAAAAGTATTTTTTCGATATTGACATTAGCCTGACCAAAGAAGCCCATACCGACAAGTGGAAGCGAGTATATGAGGGCTTGTTTGATGAGCGAAATATCGAAAATGCGAATGACTGAAAGGGTGCGTGGAAGAAACCAAATCGTAATGAAAAGAGAAGCAACAAGATTGGCAATCATCATGAAAGTGATGTCGTCGAAGGCAAGATAGCGTGGCTTAAGAAAGAAAAAGAAAAAGAGAGTAAGCGAAACATTGATAAGAACTTGAACGAGTCGGAGAATGGCGTAGAGGATAGAACGTCGGTGATAGCGGAGTTCGGCAAAAAAAATGCTATTGTAGGAGTCGAGAACAACAATGCTAAGCATAATGAGCAAATAGGTGAAACTGTTTTGCCCATAGTCGAAACCAAAAACACGGAGAGTAAAGTCTTTGAAAAGGATACATAGGCCCATTAGAAATAGACCGAAAGAGAGAACTGTATTACTTAGCGAGCCAAGAAGACGTGTTGAATTGTCGGAATTAACAAATCGGAAGTAGCCTGTCTCGAAACCAAGAGTGACAACAACAAGTAGAACAGCTATAAAACTGTAGATGTAGGAAAAAGTGCCGAAAGTGGACTGTGAAACCACGTAGGTGTAGAGTGGCATCATGAGCCAATTGACAAGTCGGCTAAGAATGGTACTTACACCATAGACAATGGTGTCGGAAGCTAAAACTTTTAGTTTACCCATTAGAGATTATGAGAAAAGAGTGGGTTGTTCGTCGACAAAACCAGAGCGACCAAAATGTTCGTAGGCAAGACGTGTAACGACACGCCCTCGTGGAGTACGCTTGATGAAACCAATTTGAATGAGATATGGTTCGTAGACATCTTCTATTGTGCCAGCATCTTCGCCGACAGCCGTGCCGATAGTTGACAGACCGACTGGTCCACCACCGAACTTGTCGATAATTGTTAGAACAATGCGAGCATCCATTTCGTCGAGTCCATATTCGTCTATGCTGAGAGCATCGAGACTACGAGTGGTTATGTCTTCTGTAATGTCGCCATTGCCGAGGACTTGTGCAAAATCGCGAACACGACGTAGTAGTGAGTTGGCAATGCGAGGCGTCCCACGACTACGAAGAGCAATGGCATGGCAAGATGCATCGTCGATTCGCACACCAAGAATAAATGCAGAGCGAGCTATTATCTTGCTGATTAGAGTAGAATCGTAGTATTGAAGGTGGCATTTTATGCCGAAACGAGCACGAAGTGGACTTGTGAGTAGACCACTACGCGTGGTGGCGCCGATAAGAGTAAAGGGATTAAGATCTATTTGAATGCTGCGAGCCGAAGGGCCACGGTCGATAACGATGTCGATTTTATAATCTTCCATGGCAGAATAGAGAAACTCTTCGACAACAGGACTTAGGCGATGAATTTCGTCAATAAAAAGAACATCGTTGGGTTTGAGGTCGGTAAGGAGACCTGCAAGGTCTCCCGGTTTATCGATGACGGGTCCACTGGTTGTTTTTATGTCGACACCAAGTTGGTTGGCAATTATGGCTGAGAGGGTTGTCTTGCCAAGACCAGGAGGACCGTAGAGCAAGACATGATCGAGAGCTTCGGAGCGCATGCGAGCAGCCTGAACAAAGACACGAAGGTTGCTAACGACTGCATCTTGACCAGTGAAGTCGTCGAAGGATAGGGGACGAAGTTTTCTGTCGAGTTCGGAGTCGGGAGTATTTTCTTTACGTATGTCGAAATCGGCCACAACGAGATTAGTTATAATGTTATGCCGAAGCGAGAAACGATGGCTTGGAGTTTATCAATGTCGAAAGGCTTAGAAAGAAAGTCGTCCATTCCAGCTGAGATACATTTTTCACGTTCATTGTCGTAGACATTGCCAGAAAGACCGATGATGATAGACTTTTTTGAAAGCAACTTTTCATTTTCGCGTATGTGCCTTGTAGCGTCGTAGCCACTCATGCCTGGCATCATAATGTCCATAAGAATGATGTCGTAGAAGTCTGCACGAGCCATTTTGTCGACCATTATACCATCGTCGGCATAATAGACATCGACACCAAACCGTCGGAAGGTGTAGTACATCATTTTTTGAGAGAGTTTATTGTCTTCGGCGATGAGTATTTTGGTCATGGCAATATGCTTTTTTATTTCTTAAAGTTTTGAGAGAGCGCAAGCATGGCATCTATTGGACGACGAGCTTTGCGAGCAATATCTTCGTCGACAACGACTTCGGGCCACTCATATTTAAGTGTAAGATATATTTTTTGTAATGTATTGAGTTTCATATAGTTGCAATTGTTGCAACCACATGTTGAATCGAGTGGCGGAGCAGGTATGAGTTCTTTGTCGGGATATGACTTTTGCATTTGATGGAGGATGCCACTTTCGGTTGCAACAATGAAGCGCTTTGCAGAAGAGCGTCCTATGTAGGAAAGCAGAGCTGCAGTTGAGCCTACGAAATCGGAGAGGACAACAATTTGGTGTTTACACTCTGGGTGGCAGATGAGTTCAGCATCGGGGTAAGCTTTTTTTAGTTGTAGAATACGTTCGAGACTAAACTGTTCGTGGACATGACAAGCTCCATTCCATAGAGTCATATTTCGTCCGATCTGAGCGTTGATGTATGAACCTAAATTGCGATCGGGACCGAAGATTATTTTTTCATCTTTTGGAAAAGAATCTACTATTTGCAGAGCGTTGGTGCTTGTAACGACTACATCGGTAAGAGCTTTGACGTCGGCAGAAGTGTTGACGTAGGATATTACTTTATGACCAGGATGTTCTTTTATGAACTGACTGAAACTTTCGGCAGGACAACTTTCGGCAAGAGAACATCCTGCGTTCATATCTGGTATGAGAACTTTCTTATGTGGATTGAGTATTTTGACAGTTTCGCCCATAAAATGAACACCAGCAAGAAGAATTACATCAGCATCTATGCCTACGGCTTTTTGAGCAAGTGCAAGACTATCGCCTATGATGTCGGCAATGTCTTGAATGTCGGCAGTCTGATAATAGTGAGCCATGACGACAGCATTTTTTTCTTTTTTAAGTTTGTCGATGGCATTGACCAGATCGAGACCTTCGGGAATTTTTTCGTCGATAAAGCCTTGTAGACGCCAAATGGGGCGAATGGGTAAGCTGTTGTTGCTCATTGAGTAGAACTAATTGTTAGAAACTATCATAAGCGAATTTAAGAAGTTTTTCTGAAAAGGGTTTGCATAGTATAGCTGTGCACACACTATTATATTTTATTATGGTTTATTCTTTAAAACAAATTAATATAATAATATTCGGTTAGTTGTGTTGATTAAGACGTAAGGTAATGGATGTGGATGTTATTTATTGACAGTAATTGACAGAATAAAAATTGGTTTGTTTAAAATGTAAGTGGTTGAAATTATGAATGTTAAGAGTATTGTTGTTAGTATGTTCAAAGAGATATTGACAATTACTTTATGCCTTAAATGTGTTTTTTGGGTGTTAGTTATTTTGCGAAAATGTTGTTGATGTGGTGTTATATTTACTGACGGGGGTAGCTACTAAAAATGTTAACTGACAACGTTTATGATTTAATTGACAATATTCGAAAAATTATGGACAGTAAAATTAAATGGGTTGTCAATAATGTGAGTATTGAGATATTAAAGTAGTAATTTTGTTGTTGATAAACCTGTTGATAAGGTGTTGATAAAGATAGCTAATTAATTCATTTTCAATTGTTTCACGTGGAACATAGCGGTATTGGTATATATGTTCATATCCCTTTTTGTAGGTCGAGGTGTGTGTATTGTGATTTTTGTTCTTCGACTGCTAAAGATTTGGTGGATAAGTTTGTTGTTAGGGTAGTTGAGGAAATAATGAGTAGTGAAAGATGTAGGGTTAAGACTATATATTTTGGTGGTGGAACACCTTCTGTGATTGGAGTGGATAATTTGAGGAGGATAATAGAAAGTGTGAGAGAAAAATTTGATGTGTCGAATGTGGAGGAATTTACTATAGAGTGTAATCCTGACGACGTGAATAAAGAGCTTGTAGAAATGATGATTGGTTGTGGTGTGAATAGGGTAAGTATTGGTGTTCAGAGTCTTAACGACAAAATGTTAAGATTTTTGAGTAGGAGGCATAATTCGAATCAGGTATATGAGGCTGTTGAAATTATAAGGAAGTGTGGAATAGAGAATATAAGTATAGATATGATATTTGGTTTGCCAGAGTTGAGTGAATACGTTTTTGAGAGAGATTTGCGTAGATTCGTAGAGATGGGTGTTAATCATTTATCGACTTATGCGTTGATGTGTTGTGAAGGTACGCCACTTAGTAGAATGCTGGAAAGTGGTCGTGTTAAACTTATTTCGGACGATAGGGTTGCAGAGCAAAATGAGTTGATAAATAAATATATGGCGGAGTATGGGTATGAACATTATGAGATTTCTAATTATGCACGGAGTGGATATAGGAGTAGGCATAATAGTTCGTATTGGAAACGTGTGCCGTATATTGGGTTTGGTCCATCGGCAAGTTCATTTGATGGGAGGTGTAGAAGTACTAACGTTGCAGATGTCGAGGTGTATTGTGAGGGTAGAATAGAGAAGGAGGTGGAAATGTTGGGTAGTAGAGAGGTGTTTGAAGAAAAAATTATGCTTGGTTTGCGTACAGCGGATGGTGTGGATATATGTGAGTGTGATGAAGAAGTTAAAAGTAGATTTTTGAGAGAGTTAGAAATTGGAAATTTGCAGAAAATAGGAAATGATATTTATAGGATTAGGGAGGATAGGTGGTTTGTTAGTAACGACATAATATGTCGTTTGATATAGGTGTTGATAAACTGTTGATAAGTAGGCTAAGTTATTGTATTTCAATGTTTCACGTGGAACATTGAAGAGGTAAATATGAATATAAATCCGCAAATAGATGGTATGATTATGTTGATAATCCAGATTGAGATAGTGGCTGAAATAATGTTGGCTTGCGAATAGAATGTTGCGAGTGTATAAAGAGCTAAATTGCCTTTTATGCCGATGTCGATAAAATTGAGACGCGGTAAAAAGGTTAGAAGAAAGTAGTAGATAAATATGGGTGTTATGATGTATGGAGTGTTAAGAAGTATGGTTAGTTGAAGACTGAAAATTATGATTCGTACGATGTTTGTGAAGATGGATAATATGATTTGATTGGGGCTGATGATTAAACTGATTTCCTTTTGTATGGACTTAAATTTTTGAGATAGAAAAAAAAGTGCTATTGAGGAGATTATTAGACAAATTGCTGAGATAGAGTAGATTATGTATATGATAGTTCTGCTGAACTCGATATTTGATATGTGTATGTATAGGGCTGAAAGTGTGCCAACTAAACAGATACTGAAAGTTTGAATGTAGCTTGCAAAAAAACTTAGTAAGGTTATTTTTTTCTTGTTTGAATGGTTTAAGACTCGTCCGAAGTGTTCGCCTATGTTGGCAGGTGTGACGTTGGCAAGAGCTGTTGAGCGAAGGGTTGTGATTATGTCCGATATGAAAGGTCTGTGATAGAGATTTAGGCTAATGATTCTCCAACGAAGACTTTCGAGAGTAATGTTTAGTGCGAGTAAGATAAATTCGGTTAGGAGAAGGATGTGATTGCTGAATATTTTCTTTAGAGAGTAGAAGACGTTGTCGAATTTAAAATAGATGTTGTGAATGAAATATATTAGACAGATGGTACAAAAAATGAGTGTGAAAAGTTTGTAATATTTTGTTGTAAAGAAGTTTATCATGTATGCTGAGTACGGTATGCGTAAAGAAGTGAGTAAAATTAATATTTATATTTGCTACGTAATATGTGAAAATAGATGCAAAAGGTAAGAGCCAAAAAACAGTTAGGTCAGCATTTTTTGAAAGATGAAAGCATAGCAAAGAGAATAGTGGACTCTTTGGACTATGTGGGCAATGTTATGGAAATTGGTCCGGGAATGGGAGTCCTGAGTAAATATTTGTTTGAAAAAGAATCTATTAACTTACGCATGGTTGAAGTGGATAATGAGTCGGTAGAATATTTAAAGATGAATTATCCGTCGCATGCAAGTGAGGTTTTGTATGCAGATTTTTTAAGGACAGAGCCAGACGAAATATTCGGAAAGTTTGAGAGGTTTGCTGTCATAGGTAATTTTCCTTACAATATTTCGAGTCAGATATTTTTTAGGGTGCTTGAATATAAAGAGCGTGTGCCTATGGTTGTTGGTATGCTTCAGAAAGAAGTTGCTGAGCGATTGGCATCGGGGCCTGGGAGTAGAGATTATGGAATTTTGAGTGTTTTTCTACAAGCATATTACGACATAGAGTATTTGTTTAGTGTAGATGAAAATGTGTTTGACCCACCACCTAAGGTGAAAAGTGGTGTCATAAGACTTGTAAGAAATAACGTCGAAAAGTTGAATTGTGATGAAAAACTTTTCCGAATGGTTGTTAAATCTACATTTGGCCAAAGAAGAAAAACTGTATGGAATGGATTGAAATCTTTGGGTCGAGACTTGACGAATATACAGTCTGAGAATGTAATGAAAAAACGTCCAGAACAGCTGAATGTAGATGATTTTGTAGGGTTGACAAATAAAATAAGTAGTTGTGAAAGTGGCAATTGACGAACCTTAATAAGTTTGTTAACGTGCTATAAATCATATAATTTTGCGTTTTATATGAACACGTCAGAAAGATATAGTCTTCGTGGTGTAAGTGCTGCCAAAGAAGACGTACATAATGCAATAAAAAACATAGATAAGGGAATATTTCCTAAGGCATTTTGTAAGATAATACCCGACATTTTGGGTGGTGACCCAGAATGGTGTAACATTATGCATGCCGATGGAGCAGGCACTAAAAGTAGCTTAGCATACGCCTATTGGCGCGAGACTGGCGACCTTTCGGTATGGAAAGGCATTGCTCAAGATGCGTTGATTATGAATATTGACGATTTGCTATGTGTGGGTGCCACAGATAACATACTTGTTTCTTCGACCATAGGACGAAATAAGAATTTGGTTCCGGGTGAGGTTATAAGTGCCATCATAAATGGCACCGACGAACTGCTTGCAGAGCTTCGTGAGCTTGGAGTTGGTGTATATGCCACAGGTGGCGAGACGGCCGATGTTGGTGACCTTGTGCGCACAATAATTGTGGACTCCACAGTTACGTGTCGTATGCGTCGTAGCGATGTCGTTAACAATGCTAACATAAGTGTTGGTGATGTAATTGTAGGTCTGTCATCGTCGGGTAAAGCCACGTATGAAAAAGAATATAATGGTGGCATGGGTAGCAATGGTCTGACGAGTGCAAGACACGATGTTTTTGCAAAATATATTGCAGAAAAATATCCTGAGACATTTGACAGTAGTGTGCCACAAGAGCTTGTGTATAGTGGTAGTAAGAAGTTGACGGATGGTGTCGAGGGCTCGCCAATTGACGCTGGAAAACTTGTTCTATCTCCCACTCGTACTTATGCTCCAGTTGTCAAGAAGATGCTCAATGAAATGCGAGGCTCTATACATGGCATGGTACATTGTTCTGGTGGGGCACAAACAAAGGTGCTTCACTTTGTAGAAGGTGTGCATGTTGTGAAAGATAATATGTTTGATGTGCCACCCCTCTTTAAGCTCATACAAGAAGAGGGTCATACTGATTGGCATGAGATGTATAAGGTGTTTAATATGGGTCATAGGCTCGAAGTATACTTGCCCGAAAGCGAGGCTCAGAAGGTAATAGATATTTCCAAATCGTTTGGGATAGAGGCTAAGGTGATAGGACGAATAGAGCCTTCTGATAAAACACGCTTGACTATCCGTAGTGAATTTGGAACGTTTGAATATTAAGAACAATGGCAACAACAAATAGTATACTCGACAGACTTGACGGCTTGGCATCTCGATTTGATGAGGTGTCGACACTTATTACCGACCCAGCTGTCATAGCAGACCAGCGTAGGTATGTTAAGTTGTCGAAAGAATATAAAGATTTGGGAGATATACTGAAAGTTCGCAAAGAATATGTTGATGCACTCAACGGACTTGAGGAAGCAAAAGACATAGTGATGAACGAGAGTGACCCCGAGATGAAAGAAATGGCTCGCGAAGAGATGCAAGCACTCGAAGCTCGATTGCCACAGATAGAAGAAGAAATAAAACTTTTGCTTGTGCCTGCCGACCCTGAGGACGATCGTAATGCAGTGCTCGAAATAAGAGGAGGTACGGGAGGCGATGAGGCTGCACTTTTTGCTGGTGACCTTTTTAGGATGTATAGTAAGTATTGTGAGACGAAAGGTTGGAACTTGACTGTTTCGAGTGCAAGCGAAGGTGCAGTGGGTGGATTTAAAGAAATAGTTTGTACAGTTACTGGTGAAAAAGTATATGGTACACTAAAATATGAGAGTGGTGTACACCGAGTGCAACGTGTACCAGCTACCGAGACCCAAGGTCGTGTGCATACGTCGGCAGCATCGGTAGCAGTGTTGCCCGAGGCTGAACCTTTCGATGTAGAAATCAACGAAGGTGAGATAAAATGGGATACTTTCAGAAGTTCTGGTGCTGGCGGACAGAATGTGAATAAGGTGGAGTCGGGTGTCCGACTGCGCTACAATTGGAAAAATCCGAATACGGGACTTGTTGAAGAAATACTCATTGAGTGTACTGAGACGCGCGACCAGCCTAAGAATAAAGAGCGTGCACTGAGCAGACTTCGCACGTTTATATACGACAAAGAGCATCAGAAATATGTTGACGACATTGCACGTAGACGCAAGACAATGGTTTCGACAGGTGATCGCTCGGCAAAGATTCGCACGTACAACTATCCGCAAGGTCGCATAACTGACCACCGTATAAATTATACAATCTATAATCTGAATGCCTTTATGGATGGCGATTTGCAAGATTGTATAGATCATTTGATTGTGGCAGAAAATGCTGAACGACTCAAGGAAAGTGAACTCTAAAATAAGACTATTATGAACAAAGAGCAGTTAGTATCTACAATAAAGAGCAAGAAGACATTCTTGTGTGTAGGGCTGGACACAGATATAAAGAAAATCCCACAGTTTTTGCTTGCCGAAGAAGACCCTATTTTTGCTTTTAATAAGGCCATTATAGACAGTACGGCAAAGTATTGTATGGCATATAAACCCAATTTGGCTTTTTACGAAAGCATGGGTTTGAAAGGAATGTCGGCTTTTGAAAAAACTGTTAAGTACTTAAAAAGCAACTATCCGCAGCATTTCATAATAGCCGATGCTAAGCGAGGCGACATAGGAAATACGAGTACAATGTATGCACGCTCTTTTTTTGAAGAGCTTGATGTTGATTCGCTTACCGTTGCGCCATACATGGGAAAGGATAGTGTAAGTCCTTTTTTGGCATACGAGGGCAAATGGGTTATTCTGCTTGCTCTGACGAGTAATGTGGGCAGTCAGGATTTTCAGTTGATAACGGACAACGATGGAACGCCACTTTTTGAGCGCGTCATGCGACGAGCAATGGAGTGGGCAGATAGTGAAAAACTAATGTTTGTAGTCGGTGCTACGCAAGGACGTATGTTTGAAAAAATCAGACAAATCGCACCAGATAATTTTTTGCTTGTGCCAGGTGTCGGAGCTCAGGGTGGAAGCCTTGATGAAGTCTGTAAATATGGTCTGACACCCGATTGTGGACTAATTGTAAATAGTAGTCGTGGAATAATATATGCTTCGGCAGATGAAAATTATGCCATTGCAGCAGCCGATGCAGCACATGCTGTGCAACAACAGATGGAAGCTATATTGAAAAATATATAGGTCTCATAAATAAGAACTTAAGAAAAAACGTAGCGTATACACAAGTATGCTAAACTCAATGGAAAAACATCTGGTAGTGATGGCTGGTGGCATAGGCAGTCGTTTTTGGCCTATGAGCCGACCAGAACGTCCAAAACAATTTATAGACGTTTTGGGTGTTGGGCGAACGTTGTTACAATTAACAGTAGATAGGTTCGGCAAAGACTTTGCCCCCGAAAACACGTGGGTTGTTACATCGGCAGCGTACGCTGACATGGTTGCAGAACAATTGCCCGACGTTCCGCGCGAAAACATATTGTGCGAGCCATGTATGCGCAACACAGCTCCTTGCATTGCATACGTTGCTTGGAAGATTTTTGCCAAGCACCCTAACGCTTCACTTGTTGTTACGCCTGCCGACCATTTTGTGGTTGACCAAGAAGAATTTCGTAGAGTAGTATCTGAGGGACTAAATTTTGTTTGTGGGACTTCGAATGTGCTTACTTTGGGCATGTCCCCCACCCGACCCGACACAGGCTACGGCTACATACAGTCGGCTCACAAAGCATCGGGAAACGTGTTGGCGGTCGGAGCTTTCAAAGAAAAGCCAGTACTTGAAGTGGCTCAGAAATATCTTGCCGAAGGAGGATATTTTTGGAATGCTGGGATTTTCTTGTGGGACGTTCGTACGGCAGTAGATGCCATCAGAAAGTTTGAACCTGAGGTGGCAGAATTGATGGATGCCATGGCAACATCTTTCTATACTTCGGCAGAAAAAGATACAGTCGCAAATCTATTTCCAAAGTGCAAGAACATATCGATAGACTATGCAGTCATGGAGCGTTTGGCAGGACATGCAGAGACGCTTGGTGGTCGCGAGTCGGGTGTGTATGTTTTGCCTGCCAATTTTGGATGGAGCGACCTCGGGACTTGGGGTTCGCTCCACACACAGTTGTCTAAGGATGATGGTGGCAATGCGGTTTCGGGCAGTGGTGAAGTAGTTTTTGTAGAAAGTCATGATTGTGTAGTTCGTGCTGTCGGAGGCAAAAAAATGGTGCTTCAAGGGCTCGAAGGCTATATAGTGGCAGAAGACAATAACACGCTACTCGTCTGCAAGAAGCAAGATGAGCAAAGAATAAAACAGTTTAGCGAGTTGCTAAAAAAGTAGTTGCGTTATGGAAACTTTTGATAGACTCAGTAATCGTGGGCGTTTTGCCCGGACTGCGCTACTTTTTGGCGTAGTCATATTTTCGTGTTTATCATATTTCTTTGCAGTATATACATTCTATCATAATAGTTACTCATCGTTTGTGTCTCTGTTTTTTAGCAGAGACATGTTGCTGTCTTTTTTCTTCATAACCTTTATATGGTCGGCTCTTGAGTCGTCGCTCAAACTCAACGAAGTATATCGTAGTAGACCATATAGCTACATACTGATATTGCACGTCATAGAAAACATTTTGGGCGTGTCTATATTCATTATGTTGTGCGTTCTCTTTGGTTTGCCTAACTACGGACGATCAGTGCTCATGCTTTTTGGACTTCTCTCCACTGGTTTGTCGTTTATGGGCAAAGTCATTTTCTACCACATGTTGCGCCACTATCGCAAGAAAGGATACAATGTGCGAAAGTTGGTAGTATTGTGCGACAAGAGTAGTGAGCGACTACTGGCACAAATAATGCGACACTTCGAGTGGGGATATAAGATTGTGGCAGTAGTGGGCGACGACTACATAATGAGAAAAGTTGGTGATAAACTGCCTGTTTACCCCATCAGTGGAAACTTGGAAAATATTATCAGTCAGGATGTTGATGACTTTATATATGCGCTTGATAACATCAATTCGGAAGACGTTATGCGTCTGCTCAACGTGTGCGTAGACTATGGTATAAATTTCATGCTCTACTCAACGTTTATGAACAGAATGTCGTCGTCGACATACGTGAGATATTTTGATACTAATGCAATACTAACCATTTCGAATACACCGACCAACTACGTTGGCTTGCTTTTCAAGAGGTTTATCGACATTGTCTTCTCTGGTTGTGTCATATTGTTCGGATTCCCATTTTTTGCCATCATAGCTCTGCTTATTAAGATAGACAGTAAGGGTCCAGTGTTCTTTAAGCAAAAGCGTTCTGGGCTGAAAGGTAGAGAATTCGACGTCTATAAGTTTAGGTCGATGGTTGTCAATGCCGAAGAGCTTAAAAAAGAACTTATGGACAAAAATGAGATGGACGGACCAGTATTTAAGATGACTCACGACCCTCGCATAACGCGCATGGGGTGCATAATACGCAAGACTGGTATTGACGAATTTCCACAGTTTATAAACGTCTTCAAAGGAGACATGAGCATTGTTGGTCCACGTCCGCCTCTGCCAGCCGAAGTGGCAGAATACCAACGTTGGCAAATGAGAAGGCTTGCTATGAAGCCAGGCATCACATGTACTTGGCAAGTGTCTAACAACCGTAATTCTATATCGTTTGACGAGTGGATGAAAATGGATATGGAGTACATAGACAACTGGTCGATTACGCTCGATTTTGTCATTATTATGAAGACCATAAGCACCATGCTCAGAGCCGACGGTAAGTAATGAAGAGGCAGTTTATTGTCATTGCAGCAGTCGTATGCCTGCTTATAGGAGGTGTTGCTTCATATTTTGGTCTGCGCACGTCGGTGCCAAACGAAAAGACAATGTCGCGCATACTAGCAGACATATATACAGCCGACGCACTTGTACAAGAGGGACTGGGCAACTATTATAAAAAAGAAAAACTCGAAGAGAGTCTATATAGTAGCATATTTAGTCATTATGGACTCTCGAAGGCTCAGTACGACGAGGCAGTGCTTTATTATACAGCAAAGCCCGAGAAATGGTCTGAAATATACGAGAAAGCCATAAGCATACTTTCTGTCCGCGAAGGAGAGTTGTCAGCATTTGCTGCAAAGTGCGACTCTGCTGACCTTTCGCTTAGCAACCTTACAGACTCCATTACCACAAAGTTTGGCAAGTGGGCTAGCACAATCAGGTTGCCACTTGCCAAAGAAGATACGCTGAACAAATATGTCAGTCGACTTGGTGGTTCGATGTCGCAGATTGCCGTCAATATTCATATTGATTCTATACGCGGTGGACACATTACGATTGTTTTACGTGTTGCTATGTGGTCAGTTGCGACCAAGCATAGGGCTGCACCCAGCAATGATATTTGTCGTATTGCTGCTCATAGCCATCGACCGACTATACTCTGCCATGCGCAAAAAGACGGCTTCGAAGAGCATAGCATGGGGCTTTGCCTACGCCACGTTTGGCGGTTTGCTGTGGGCCAAAGGCATTGTCTTTTTGCCATTTTTGGTAGTGATACTAATCATTCTTCGACTGGCAAACAGTCGGACACTAATGGCTGCCATGCTGGGCATTGTTGGCTGCTTAATTCTTACAGCAGCAGTGTGCATAATCTGTGGCGTGAGCGAGGAGGTTGCAAGCGAATATGTCGACTCTTTTCTGTCGACAACAGCCTATTGGCGAACTGGCTGGCGATCGTGGATATACTTGTGCGTGTGCGGAGTGCTGACCGTGCTATCAATACTTAGCGCACAGAACCGACTAAGCCACCTGAGCATAATAGGTCGCCGACAAATGCGCTCCGCCACATGGTTTGTCGTCTTCGGAATATTCCTTATGCTGCTACCTGGCTATTCGTATGAAAGTCAGGCACTTGCAGCCATTGGAGCGTCTATGCTCATGCCACAATTTATGGTGGGTGTACGCTCGGTGCATCTCCAAGAAGGCATAACGGCAATTTTGTTTGGCGTAGGACTATGGATTCATCTGTTGTAAGATATGAGCTACGAGAGTCCGCTATCGAGAGTTGAGCTATTGGCAGGGGCCGACGGGCTGAGCAAGCTCACAAACACCAAGATTATTGTTTTTGGCACGGGTGGCGTCGGGTCGTGGTGTGCAGAGAGCCTTGCTCGCAGTGGCATAGGGCAGATGACCATAGTAGACAACGACGTGGTCATGCCCAGCAACATGAATAGGCAACTAATGGCAGGGACAGACACCCTTGGTGAGCCCAAAGTGAACGTGCTTGCCGAGCGACTGCTGAAAGTGGCGCCACATTGCCACGTCTGCCCACGACAAGAGACCTATTCGGTCGAGACCGCCTTGACGTTCGACTTGCAGAGCTACGACTACGTTGTGGACGCAATCGATAGCCTCGAGAATAAAGCCGACCTAATATATAGGGTTGGGCAGATGGAGCAGACAAAGATTTTTTCGAGCATGGGAGCGGCACTGAAAATAGACCCATGTCAGGTGCGTGTGGCCGACTTTTGGCAAGTGAAGACATGCCCGCTGGCGCGAGCACTACGCAAACACTTGCGAGCCAACGGTATGATTGTGCCCGAAGGACGCGTGGCGTGTGTGTATAGCACAGAGAGTGGGCATAACAAACGTGAGGCAACAGACTCTCGAGGCAAACGCATAAACGGTACCTTGGCACACATAACAGCCATATTTGGCTTTACATTGGCAGGTCTGATTGTTGAAGACGTGCTGAGGGGAGTGAAACCTGATTAGGTTTTTTAGGGCTTTGCTACGCAGCTCGACTGGCGTCATACCAAAGTGTTTTCGGACGTAACGTCCGAAAAATGAGGTGTTGGGAAAATTCAACACGTCGCAAATTTGCTTTATGCTCATGCTTGTCTCTTGCAAATAATATCGGACATCTTCGACGGTTTGCTCGGTTATCCATTGCAAGGCTGTCTTGCCAGAGGCTTTTTTGCAGATGACAGACAAATATTTTGGCGATATGTTTAGCTCTGTGGCATAGCTGTTGACGTTGTGTCGTTTGCGGGTGTCGGCATGTAGCAGTCGCAAGAAATCGTGGAAATAGCCGTCTGCTGCTTTGGTTGTCTTGTTGTTCGTTTCGGGCAAATGCTCTTTCATCATTCCACACAAAGCAAGAATGGCCGAGCGTATGAGCGAACGAAGTACATCGGTATAGAAAGGGTTGGCATGTCCACATTCGGCAATCGTGCTGAGCATTTCGTAGAAATGGAGATAGGTATCCACAATGACCTCAACGAGAAATATTGTAAGTCTTTGTGGTAAAAAAGGACAGCCTATATACATGCTGTCAGACTACATTTGTTCGCAAAAATCAGAACAAAAAGCAATACGATGAAAAAGGGTCATGAGGTGTTGGCTGCTGGGTTGCTCACGTTTGTGGTGTGTGCATGCAGCAATGCTCCGACAGAGAAAGTCAGACAACCAGTAAAGGTGCGGTCAGAAGAAGTGAAAGGCGTGTCTGCCGACGCAACGCATAGCCGCACGTATGTGGGTATTGTCGAAGAGAACGAGGCTACGGCCGTCAGTTTTACGGGCATGGGTGTCGTCCGACGAATGATGGTCAGCGAAGGTCAGAAAGTCAGAGAGGGCGACCTGATTGCCGAAATGGACGATACTCAGGCAAAAAATATGCTCACGGCTGCCGAAGCCGCGATGAGCCAAGCCGACGATGCGCTGAAACGATATGGCATGCTACACGACAATGGGTCGTTGTCCGAGGTGCAATGGGTCGAGGTGCAAAGCAAAGTTGCTCAGGCGCGTTCTCAACTCGAGATAGCTCGCAAGAATGTGTCGGACTGTCGACTGACAGCACCAGTCGATGGCATAGTGGGCAGACGCATAATAAGGGCTGGCGAGACGGCTCTGCCCTCGCAAGCCGTCGTTACGATTCTCGATGTGAGCCGAGTGAAAGTAAAAGTGGCAATCCCCGAAGGCGAAATGAACAAAATAGGTGAGACGACGACAACAAAGATTCACGTCGAAGCGGCACAAATGGACGTGCAAGGCGGACGAATTGAGAAAGGCGTGAAAGCAGATGCAGCCACACATACCTACGACATTCGCATTGCCGTCAGCAACGCAGACGGACGACTCTTGCCGGGCATGGTGGCTAAGGTCGAAATGCCCATAAGTGAAGAGCCAGAGCAAATAGTCATCCCAATGTCGGCAGTCTGCCGACGCATGTCTGGCGAACATTTTGTGTGGACTATCGATGCTGACAAACGTACACATCGTACACCTGTCGTGATAGGAAAGACCATTGGCAATAGTATTGCAATTGAAAGTGGGTTGTCTGTTGGCAGTCGCATCGTAACTGAAGGCACTGGTAAGATTGGCGAGGGTTCGGAAGTAATCTATTGAGCATGAGCGACATGAATGAGACTAAGAATAAAACGTCGTGGCTCTCTTGACCACTGAGGCACTACCCTATTTCGCTACTTATAATTGCGACACTTTTCGTGTTGGGCATCTTCGGCTTGGACCAAATGCCCAAAGATGAATTTCCAGCCGCAACCATTCGGCAGGGAGTTGTCGTGGCAGTATACCCCGGAGCTTCGGCAGAAGACGTGGAGCTACAAGTGGCTCGTCCGCTCGAACGCTACCTTTTCACTTTTGGCGAAGTGAAGCGCAACAAGACTACCACGACATCGCAAGACGGAATGTGCATAGTCATGGTGACACTCAACGACGACGTGAACAACAAAGACGAAGTGTGGTCTAAAATCAAACACGGACTATCACATTTAAGTCGCAATTGCCCAGTGGCGTGCTGGCACTTGTGGTCAACGACGACTTTGGCAACACCTCGGCACTGCTCATTGCCATTGAGAGCGACAGCCGAAGCTACAGCGAACTCCACGAATATAGCGACGAAATTGCCGACCAACTGAGGCGCATACCTTCGGTGGCTGCCGTCAAATCTTTTGGCGACAGACCAGAACAAATAATTGTGGTGTTGGGGATGGTGGTCGACAATAGCATTGTTGTCATAGACGGCTACTTGGAGTATCTTGGCAAAGGCTACGAGCCGCACAAAGCAGCCATCGACTCGGCACGCCAATATTTCATGCCAATGCTACTTGTAACACCACACTGGGTCTGACATCGGTCTTTGGGCTAATCACACTCATGGGCATGATTATGCGCAACGAGATATTGATTTTTGAGCATGCCATAGACCTAATCGACAAGCACATTGCCGAGCATGGCGATTGGACGGTCGACTGCGAAGCCTATAATAGAGCCGTACGCAATGCTGCCTACGAGGCAGGACGACGGCGCATGGTGCCGATATTCTTGACCACAGCCACAACAGCAGTGGGTGTCGTGCCAATGATTTTGGCAGGCTCATCGTTTTGGATGCCTGTCGGCATAACAATCTTTGCTGGTGGCATAGGTTCGCTAATTATGGTAGTGACTGTCTTACCGGTGGTCTATTGGAAGGTGTCGCTCAAGACTCCGTCAAGCCCTAAAATGTAAACGTTATGAAGACTATGATATTATTTGCGACAGTGCTGCTCTGTGCGACTCTAAGTTGCATGGCTCAGCCGTCGACAGAAAAAATATACACTCTAGCACAACTGCAAGACTCTGCCCTTGCCAACAACGAGAGCTTGCGAGCAGCCCACTACGAAGTCGAAGCAGCCAAACAACAACGACGCGAAGCCTTCACCAAATATTTTCCCAATGTCAGTGCAACAGGCTTTGCCTTTCGCTCAAACAAGCCATTAGTCGACGTGGAGGTCTCGCTTGCCGACCAGATTAGCCCCGAAATGGGAGCTGCGCTTGCCAGCTCCTTGCCAACCGAACTCGTGGCCAGCTTGGCCGACCCAATGAACATCTCGATGATGAAAAATGGTGTCGTAGGAAGTCTGACGGTCGTCCAACCACTCTTCGCAGGCGGACAGATTGTCAACGGCAACAAATTGGCAGCCGTGGGCGAGTCGGTCAGCCAAATACAAGCCGAAATGACGACTCGCGACGTCGAACGCGACGTCGAAAACTTGTATTATCAACTCGTGTCGCTCTCCGAGAAAGTGCTGACGCTCAGCGCAGTCGACAGTCTGCTCAGTGCAACGGCAAGCGATGTCGACGTGGCTGTGCGCGCTGGCGTGGCTCTGCCAAACGATGCTTTGCAGGTGGCGCTTCGCCGAAACGACATTCGAGCCCAAAGCTTACAACTCAACAATGCCATACGGACCGTACGAACAACTCTTGCGGTTCGCTGCGGTCTGACCGACGACAATTTTTCTGTCGAGAAAGGGAATGAACTTGCAAGCCGCAAGCCCCTCATGACAAATCATGAGACAGCAGTGGTCAACACACCAGAGATGCGTTTGCTCGACAAGGCTACTGAAGCGGCCGAGCTCCAACGTCGTATGGATATTGGCGCCGCAATGCCAAGTGTTGCTGTTGGCGCTGGTCTGAACTACCATAACCTTATGGGCGATGGGACGAACTTCGGGATGATTTTCGCAACAGTCAGCATCCCCATTACCGACTGGTGGAGTAGCTCGCACGCATCGAAGCGTGGCAAAGCAAACGTTCGCAAGGCAGAGACAAAACGTGGCGAAACAGCCCGACTCCTGCGCATTCAGATGGACCGAGCTGCCGACGAAGCCACTGAGAAGTCTGAACTCGTCGACATTGCACGCGAAAGCGTCGAGCAAGCCACCGAAAATCTGCGCCTATGCCGAAATCGCTACACTGCTGGCACGGCAACGATGAGCCAACTGCTTGAAGCTCAACTACTCTGTCAGCAAGCGCGAGATAAGCAGACCGATGCATGGACAGAAATGATGAAAGCACAAGACGAGTATGACCGACTGACAATCAACAGTTACTGCAAATAGTTTTTAGGTTTCGCCACATAAGCCACACATCCCCCGACAAGAAAACTTGTCGGGGGATGTGTGGCTTATTAATGTCCAATAGGTTAGTCTATTGGATAGGTGTCGAGGTTTTTGTTGCGGTCGGGGTAGTCGAGGGTGTAGTGAAGTCCACGACTTTCTCGACGTTTCTGTGCCATTTTTATGATGAGGTAGCCGACGTTGATTTTGTTGCGGAGTTCGCAAATGGCAAGGTTGACACGGCTGCTTTGGTAGAGGCTCTCGGTTTCGCGACTGATTATTTCGAGACGGTCGAGAGCACGTTGGAGTCGGAGGTTGCTACGCACGATGCCAACGTAGTTGCTCATTATGGTCTCGACTTCGTGGTTGGCTTGCGTAACGAGGATTAGCTCTTCGTTGTGCACGGTGCCTTCGTCGTTCCACTCGGGGATGTCGTCGCGAATCTCGGTGTGGCGCATGACTTCGGTGGAGTGTCGAGCGGCTACGTCGGCATAGACAAGGGCTTCGAGGAGCGAGTTAGACGCAAGTCGGTTGGCTCCGTGCAGACCTGTGCAACTACATTCGCCAGCAGCGTAGAGGCGGTTGATTGAGGTGCGTGCGTTGAGGTCGACTTTTATGCCACCACACAGGTAGTGAGCGGCTGGCGTTACGGGGATATACTCTTTGGTTATGTCTATGCCGATGGATAGACATTTTTCGTATATCATGGGGAAGTGTCGGCGAGTCTCTTCGGCAGGTTTGTGCGTTACGTCGAGGTAGACGCAAGGTTCGCCAGTGGCTTTCATTTCGTTGTCGATGGCGCGAGCGACGATGTCGCGTGGTGCAAGGCTACCGCGCTCGTCATATTTTTCCATGAACGACTTGCCGTCTTTGTGGCGAAGGATGCCCCCATAGCCACGCATGGCCTCGGTGATGAGAAAGCTTCCCTTAATGTAGTCCACTTGATGGTTAAAGTGTTGGAAGAGAGCTTATTAACTAACACTTTAAACTATTCAATGTTTAAGCGAACATTACTTATTTGTTTTCTATGTGGCGCGCTGAGTGCGACAGCGCAAGAAGCAAAAACAATCACGGGCGTCATAACAGACGAGAATGGTCCAGTGCCCGGAGCTTCGGTTTTTGTCAAGGGTACGAACACGGGTACCATTACCGACATGGATGGTCGGTACTCCATCAGAGCGGCAGAGGGTCAGGAGCTCGAAGTGGCCTTTGTGGGCTACGAGACTGAGACTATCGGAGTGGGCGAGGCCACGAACTACGACATTCGATTGCGTGAAGAGGCCATATTGCTCGACGAGTTTGTGGCTGTGGGCTACGCTAAGGTGCAACGCAAAGACCTGACGGGCGCAACGAGTAGCGTCTCGGCCGACGACTTGGCAAGCGTGCCAGTGGTGACGGCAGCACAAGCGTTGCAAGGCAAGGCAGCAGGCGTCAATGTGGTTACGAGCAGTGGTGCGCCGGGTGCGTCGTCGGACATAACGGTGCGTGGTGGCACGAGTATTACGCAAAGCACCAAGCCGCTCTACATTGTGGACGGGTTTGAAATGGACGACGCATTGGCGAACATAGACATCAACGACATCGAGAGCATAGACATACTTAAAGACGCGTCGTCGACGGCCATATATGGTGCACGTGGCTCAAATGGCATAATTCTTATAACCACCAAGAATGCCGACAAAAACAAGACAAAGGTTACATACAACGGCTACGTGTCGGTAGACAAGATAAGCAAGAAGCTCGACATGATAGACGGTGCCGAGGAGTTTGCAGCCATGAACTACGAGATGGCTCTGCTGAACGAAAAAGAGCAGACCTACATCAACTACTTCGACGCTGGCGTAGCCAAGAGCGATGCAGACTTCTACACAGGTGCCTACGAACGTATGAAGAGTAGATATGCAGGTGCTGAGACAATCGATTGGCAAGACAAAATGCTCGGCGAGGCAGCTCTTTCGCAGTCGCACAACATATCGGTGTCGGTGGGCAACGACAAGACTCAACTGCTCGTTACGTTTAGTCACCGCAACCAAAACGGCATATTGGCTCATCATGGACTCTTGAAAAACTCGGCACGCATAAAGCTAAGCACAAAGTTATATGAGCACATAAAGATGGATGCCAACGTGATGTATGCACACACAAACACTGACGGTGGTGGCGCATATGGTGGCATGAAATACATACTGATGCAGCCTATACATGGTGGCACACTCTACACGCTCGACGAACTATTTAACACACAGACCTACAAAGACCTCCGCGAAAGAGAAAATGCGTTCGACACGCCCAACCCAAACATTCAACTTGAGGCTTCGCAGTCGAACAAAAAGCACAAGCTCTTGACGTTAAATGCGGGAGTGGACATAGACTTCCTCAAACATTTTACATATCGCATATCGGGTAGTCATACGACATCGAACACCAAAAGCACCTCTTTTGCCGACGAGAATAGTACGGCATACTTGACCGACCCAGTCAACACTGGCATTAACGGCTCGATTGGGAAGAGCGAGAGCGCAAAGTGGCAACTGACCAACACACTGTCGTATGACAACACCTTGGCAGAGAAGCACAAAGTGGGCATACTTGTGGGGCACGAAATATCGCACTCGGAGTCGTCGAGTACGAGCATGACACTCAACAAGTTCCCCTACCCTAACCTTTTCGGGTTGGACAACATCAGTTCGGCAAGTGTCAGTGATAAGAGTTCGGGACATAGCACCAGTGGCATTGTGAGTGCGTTTGGTCGTGTCAACTATTCGTTTGCAGAGCGCTACTTGCTGACGGCGACGTTGCGTGCCGACGGTTCGTCGAAGTTTGCCAAAGACAATCGTTGGGGCATATTTCCGTCGGCAGCAGTAGCATGGCGCGTGTCGGAAGAAGACTTTTTCCAGAACGGAGACGTGGCATCGGTCGTCAACAACATGAAGCTCCGCTTGGGCTACGGCACGACGGGCAACTGCAACATATCGAACAATATGTATGCCACCAACATCAACCAGACCACCTACCCTATGAACAACGAAGAGGGAACTCTGGCATATACCATTAGTGGCACATTGGGCAATAAAGATTTGCGTTGGGAGACGCTCAAGAGTGCCAACGTGGGCTTGGACGTGTCGTTCTTGCAAAGCAAAATAAATCTGACCATAGAGTGGTACAACAACACGATTGACGACCTCTTGTTGCTAAGCAAGATTCCGACATCGACAGGCTATAGCAACCAGTATCAGAACATAGGGCAGATGACCAATCGTGGTTGGGAATTTACGTTGTCGACAACAAACATCAAGACCGACCACTTGAAGTGGACAACAGACTTCAACATTGCCCTGAACAAGAACAATGTGGACCGACTGGAAGGCGAAATACAGAGCAAGACGTTTACAGCAGGGAGCAATCGTTCGGGCAGCGTCAACTACTACGCCACAGTGGGCGAGAGCCTTGGCGACATGTATGGCTACAAATATGAGGGCGTCTATACGACAAGCGACTTTGCCGACGACGCAATGACGACTATGCGTGAGGGAGTCGTGCTTCCTGAGGGCAAGACAGCCAAAGACATTAGCGTTGGCGACCAAAAGTTTGCAGCTGACGGAACGGACGACAATGGGCAACCGATTTTTAGTCGCAAAGAACAGAAGATTGGCAATGGCACACCAAAGGCCTTTGGCGGAATGACCAATACGCTGACGGTCTTCGGATTCGACCTAAGCCTCTTCGTGAAGTTTGCCGTCGGTCAAGACATCTACAATGCGACCAAGCACTCCATGAGTCCGTACTCGCTATTCCAAAACACGCAAAAAGAGTTTGGCAATTACTACCGCACGGTAGATCCACAGACTGGTCGGCGAGCCACGTCGGCAGAGGTGCTTCGCACGCTTAACCCCGACGAGAGTGGGCGCACGTGGAGCCTCTCGACCAATAACCTTGGCAACATAACATATCCGTCGTCATACTTTGTGGAAGACGGCTCGTACTTGCGCTTCGCAACGCTGACTTTGGGCTACACACTGCCCAAAGACCTGACGCAAAAAGCATACATACAGAATGCTCGCGTCTACTTTACGGTCAACAACCTTGCCACTATTACCAACTATTCGGGCTATGACCCCGAAGTGTCGTCGGCCAAAGACGAGGTGGTCTGCACCCCCGGCTACGACAGCTCGACCTATCCACGCTCGCGAAGCTTTGTGGTCGGACTAAATCTCACATTCTAACAATCTTGAGCAGCAATGTTTACGAAACACAATATAGCCCTTGTTGTGGCGTGTGCCACACTATCTACGGCGTGCGACGACTACCTCGACATGCCATCATACACAACCACCGACACTGAGACCGTTTTTAGCACAGAATCGGCAGCCGAAGCCTACGTACTAGGTTGCTATCGCGGACTGGTAACGACCGATGCTCTCTATCAGCTGGCAGCTGGCGACATGATAACCCACTCTTGCGAAGACGGCACAACCAACAATAGCAAATATAACATCTGCAACTACTACTACGATGCCACTACGCCCTATACCCTATCGAGCATATATAGCGAGGGCTATAAGACCATTGAAGGTGTCAACGTGGGGCTGAAAGGCGTGGGCAAACTGCCCGAAAGCGACAAGAGCAAGAGCCTACGTGCAGAGTTGCTGTGCCAACGTGCCTTTGCCTATTGGCAGTTGATAAACGTCTATGGCGACGTGCCAGCCGTTTGGCAATCGTTGGAAGACATGGACATGAGCGACGAGAACACCCTCTACCCCACTCGCGCAAGCAGAGACGAGATATACGACCAAATTGTGAGCGACTTGCAATGGGCAGCAGAGAACCTGCAATGGTTCGAAGAGAGTGGGCTGACCACGACTGAGCGCCTCTGCAAAAACAGTGCTTTGGCACTGCTTGCCAAAGTGGCAATGCATGCGGCTGGCTATTCGCTACGCTGGGACCTCAAGACCAACGACCCCGCGACACTGGGCGTGCGTAGGCGAAGCGACGAAGCACGAGTCGACGAACTATACGCCATTGCTCGCGACGCTTGCCGGCAGATTATTGAGCATGGTGGCAACGAACTTATTCAGAATCAGGGGACAATGAGTGGCTTCCACTACTTGTGGTACAACTTCTGCCAACGCAACTTGACTTCGCTCAACCGAGAGATAATGTGGAGCCTTGCCGAACTTGGTTCGCTGACCAACTCTAAGTTTGGGCTCTATGCACACCCGGGTTCGAGTGGTGGCACGTTTGGTAGTCGAAAATCCTTGCAGTGCTTACTGCCGACCTACTACTTGTCGTTCGACTCTGCCGACACTCGACGCGACGTGACGTGCGCCACATACTCTATCTACCCCATGGACGACGTGCGCTATGCCGACGAGGCCACGACATATTCGTGCGTCATGGCTGGCAAGTTTCGCTTGCACTGGTGTGTGGAGCCACAAGAAGCAAGCAAGCGCAACCTCAACATTCCTCTGATTCGCTATTCTGACGTGCTATTGATGTTTGCCGAAGCCGACAACTACCTCAATGGAGCACCTACGGCAGACGCACAGAAAGCCTTACGACAGGTGCGCGAACGCGCAGGCATAGGCGACAAAGAAATCCCCACCACGAAAGAAGATTTTGACGACGCTGTGCTTCAGGAGCGCTATTGGGAATTTGGCAGCGAACTCTTCAACCGATTTGAGATTCTGAGCGAAAAGTATACGTTTACACAAAAACTTATTCAAGTGTCAGACACTTTGCCACGTGTTATGCTTTGCGTGTTGTATGCCGATTCGCTGACCGACTCTACGTGGGTCGACATTGTGTCAGAAAAGAAGGTTTCGCAAAAAGAAGTATCAATCACTATCGACTTGCGCGACAGTGTGGACCTTATTGGTGCAACAGCCATTTTGCTTAGAACAGATAGTCTTGATAAGGTACGTGGCACATTGTCTAATGTCAGTCTGTCGCATGTGCCATATTATCCGTCGGACTCTGTAAAGCTCGAAATTGAGCGTCCGCAACTGTTTCGTTACTAAATGTGAGGACTCACTACCATGGCAAAACCATAGGAGTAGTCGAAGCGAGTTGCAAACGTGTCGTAATACGCTCCCAAACACAAATTAAAGCGAGTAAACTCCCCTATTGGTACATTTAGATTAGCCTTGCCAATTATGAGGCTTCTGTTGCGTTCGTAGACGTCGGCTTTGTAGTTGGAGACGCTCATGAGCAATGGATTGCCTTGTGGAGCGTAGAAATTGTGGCTACGAAACCACGAGACATCAAGTTTGAAGATTTCGTGTCTGAGCGACAACTCTGGTTGTAGGACCCAACCGCGTTCAAAAGGACGTACTTTCTTACCTGCCATAGTATGAAAGCCCATCATGTGCAGGCATGCCTTAAATTTGTAGCCGAATAAAAATATACTTGGTGACAAATGTGCGTTTAAGAGGCTTTGCATAGGTTCGCTATAGTCGCTTATCTGTCCGCCAATGTGGTTGAATAGCAGTCCAAAAGGCAAATAGAATTTGCCACTATGAAAATTGGTGTGTACGCCTGCAGTAAACTTTTCTGGTATGGTGTCGCCCATGTGGATAAACTGTCGCCAATTGAGCCAAGCATGACCTCTAAAATTTCGTATGTCGAACGAAAGCTGTGCGCCGAATTCGGGTGCGCTGACGTAGTTTTCTTCTGGGTCAGATAGTGCTTCGGGCAGGCCGTGACTCGCAGGTCCGAGCAGATTGCCTATGCGTAGGTTAAGGCTGTCGTTAATGTGCCATGTGGTGGCAAAAAAAGGATATATTTTCTTTGTGCTGTTTTCGCCCCCATAGCGCAGAGCATGCAAGCCTCCGTGTAGACTAATTCTTTCGTTCATGTGCCAAATAACTACGGGGCGCAATGTGTAGCCCACAAGTGTGTAGCCTTCGGCTGCAGGGGCAAAATATTCGTTATTTTTAAAGAAAAATTGTCCGTCTAATTTTGCGTTTAGTCCTAAAAAAGAATCTTCTGTGTCATGATCGTCTCTTACTACATTTTCAAATAGCCAAGTGTCTTGAGCCTTAGACTCTATGTTTGGTGTAAAAAAAGACATAGCCATACATATAAGCACGACTATGTTTTTTTTATTTGTTTTGTTGTTATGTGCCATTGTCGTTTACTGGTGGGCAAACACTTTCTTTAGCAGTTCGGTTGTGCGTTCTTTGACGTTGGTGCGTATTTTCTTTTCTTGCTCGCCTACCTTGAGGTATATGCCATCCACTGCTTTGTCTGTTAGGTGGTCTTGTAGGTCAGTATTTACTGTTTTTAAGCCTGCTATTTTGCCGACAGTTGTTGTGGCCACTTCGTTCCATTCGCTTGTCAGTGTGTTCCACGACGACTGTGCCGATACGTCGCCTATGAGCTTTTTGTTTATCGACTTGTTGATGTATTTGCCGAAGAGGTTCTTGAGTGGTGTCTTGGTTTTATTTTTGAAATATGTTGTGGCTGTGGTGCCACCGCTTTTCAGTATAGTCTTGGCATCGTCGATGGTCATGCTGGTCAGTGCCGACGTAAATATGGGCACTGCTTCGCTGGCAGCGTCTGAGGCGGCTGCATTGATGTTCTTGACAACTTTAGTTACGAGAGCTTGGCCACCAGGCAACTTAGAAATGTTGTTCGTGATGATGGAGGCTTGTGATGGTAGACCGATGCGAGTGGCGAGGTCGTTATAGTAGCCGTTAGTTTTGCTCAGTTGGCTAATGCCTGTGCTAATGCCAATGTTGAGAGCTTCTTTCAGGCCAGAAGCTATTTCGCCTTCTGAGAGGGCTTGGGTGACAGATGATACTTTGCTTAGTGCCGAAAGACCTTGCGAGGAGCAACCGCACAGAGGTAGAGCGAAGGCTACCGATATTGTTGCTGCAAGTATGGTGTTTATCTTCATTTTACTGATGTTTTTTTTTGCATGTTATTCTACAACTCTGAGCACCCACGACTTCTCAAAGCCTTTGATATTCTTTATGTCGCGGTTGGCAACTACTGCATCTTCTTGTGAGTTGAAGTGTGCAGCCACTACTCTATATTTGCCGTTGCCACTGTCTATGATGTCGAGGTCTGTTATGCCACGAACTTTTTGTTTGGCAGTGTATTCTGTTGCTTCGCTGTGGCTCTTGAAAGATGCTACAACGACGTAGAAACTTTCTTTTATTTCTTTGTCGTGTGTTGTTGTGGCTATATGCGTATTGGTGGTGTCTTCTTGTGCTGTTTCTGTGTGTTGACTGCTGGTCTTACTTGTGGCTTGCATTTGTGCAAAGACACTCGATAGGTCGGCTCGTTCGACACCTGCTGGGTCGTTGGTACGAGTAGACATAAGTAGTAGTAGTGCCACGGCAGCTGCCGAGGCCACTGCACGTCGGAGCCCTACCCTATCCACTTGTTCGCTCAAGCTCTTGCGACGCTCTTCTACACGTACTGCCGTCAGCCCATAGCTTTCGGGCATAAAGTTGGCGTCGTCGTCGAGTAAGAATTCTATTTGCTCCGTACTGCCTATCTGTACTGTGCGCACTTGTCCGAGTCCGTCAAGAGTATACACTCCGCCGCGTGAGGTGTGGTCTCGTATGTCGTCGACAGATTTTGCAATGTAGTTTGTTGCCTCGTCGTAGCTAATGTTTTCTTTTTCGGCAATATAGTCGGCCAGCAGTCCATCGGTGTGCGTAATGGAGGCATTGAAATATACGCGCCTACGTGGCGGAAGCATTAGCCCACGTCGTTTGTCATAGCGCGACTCTTCGTTGCGGGCAATGAATGCACCAAAGTCTGGTATGATTACGCATTCGTGTTTATATAGCAATTCGACTATGTAGGCCGACAGATTTTTCATCTTAGCTCCTAAAAAATGTGAAAACGAGTTCAAGCAAATATAATTGTTTTATTCAAATGTGTTCAACAAGCGCAAGTTTATTTGTTTCTTGCAAGCCCGATGAGCCATCTTACTATCGAGAATATTGTGTAGAGTGCTATTGTCAGGCTTAGTCCGCCAAGCCCCATTAGTGTGATAGATATTACGCCAACCATCAGTAGAATTATTCTGAGCTCATTGCCTTTGAGCGTCATGTGTTTTACTTTGAGCGAGAACATTGGTATTTCGCTGACGAGCAATGCGCAGAAAATCATCACCATCGCTATGACGACTGTTGGCGTGAGGTATGTTCGGAAAATGTCTTGCGTCTGGTCGGTGAGCATCCACAGCAGTGATGCAGTAAAGAGTCCGGTGGCTGTAGTGGTCAGTCCGAGAAAGTTTTCGGTTTGGCGTTTGTCTATATTGAACTTGGCGAGTCGGAGCCCCGCAAAGACGGCAAGAATGAGTGGGCAGAGGACAAGTGCAAATGTTGGCATGTCGTCTGCAAGGCACAGCAGTGGTGTTTGTGTGTCGCCAGTGAGGTGCCACTTAAGATAGACGGAGTACATGGCGGCAGGTGCGAGTCCGAAAGATATGTTGTCGGCAAGTGAGTCGAGTTCTTTGCCCATTTCGCCACTGACGTGGAGTGCACGAGCTACAAATCCGTCGAAGAAGTCGAATATGGCACCTGCAATTATGAGGAGTGCGGCAGCGCGGAGGTCGCCTGCAAAAGCCATAGTTACTGACAACACGCCACAGAGTAGATTGAGTGATGTTATGGTGTTTGGAATGTATTTTTTAATCTGCATTTTGGTGTATGTTGATTTATTTTAATTGTGCAAAATTACGCAAATCAGTGTATGTGTGTGTATGCTAATTACTTATTGGGGAATAGTATCGAAGAGTCGCCATAGCTAAGGAATCGGTAATTATTCGCAAGTGCATGGTCGTATATCTTATGCCATTCGTTGCCAACGAAAGCACTTATGAGTAGTAGCAATGTGCTGTGTGGTTGGTGAAAGTTGGTTATTAGTGCACTTGTCAGTCGTGGTCGGTAAGAAGGTGTAATCATTATTTGCGTCTGACTGCTGATGTAGTCATCTGCGCCGATGTGTTCTATTAGTGCGTTTAGTGCATGTTCGGGTGCGACGTCTTGTGGCAGAGTGTAGGCTTCCCATTGTTCAAGACCATTGGTTATGTCTTTTTGACTAAGTAGCTTTACGCCCAACCAATAGAGGCTTTCTATTGTGCGCACCGACGTTGTGCCTACTGCCACAATGTTGCCAATGTTATTACAGATGTCTTGTATAGCCTCTCGTCTGACAACGATGTGTTCGGTGTGCATGACGTGTTGTGTGGCGTCGTTCACCTGAACTGGCTTAAAGGTGCCTGCACCGACGTGTAGTGTTACGCTGACAATTTTGTGTCCTGTTGCTGCTACTTTACTTAGCACTTCGGGTGTGAAGTGCAGACCAGCGGTTGGTGCTGCAACCGACCCTTTGTTTACTCCGTAGACGGTCTGATAGCGTGTGTAGTCTTCTTCTTCAGTGTCGCGACAGAGGTAGGGCGGAATGGGCATAGTGCCAGCACTTTCTATAACTTCGGCAAAGCTAACTTCGGCGTTTGTCCATGAGAAGCGAACGACCGATGTTGTCCCATCGACCGACAGGCGTGTGGCACTAAGTGTCAGCAGACCGTGTGGTGTGCTGATTTCTTTTGTCAGTGGAGCTTCTTTCCAACGTTTTGAATTGCCTACAATGCACGTCCATGTGGCTTCGTGTGTGCCAGCAAACGATTGTTGTACGTCGACTCCGTCGGCTGGTTCAAGACAAAATATTTCTATGTTTGCTCCTGTTTGTTTGCTAAAATGCAAGCGTGCTCGAATGACTTTTGTGTCGTTGCGGACAAGTGTTGCACCTTTTGGCAGGTAGTCTGCTATGTTGCGAAATGTGTCGTCGGTTATCTGTCCATTTTTATACACGAGCAACTTCGATGCATCACGTTCGGGCAGTGGGTGACGAGCTATGCGGTTGTCGGGTAGTGGGTAGTCGAAAAGCGATATGTCTATGTTTTTTGTCATCGTTTAATTCTGTCCGGATTGTTTTTGACAAAGTCGGCCCAAGTGGTTTTCTTGCCACTCTTTGGAATTTTTATTTTGTGGCTATCGTCGGTGTTTAGCAAACTTGCTGTCCGACTGTCAAGAAAATGGCAGTAGGCAATAGCAAGTGCATCGGTAGCGTCAAAATATTTTGGCATTTCTTCAAAGTGTAGCATTCTTTGTAGCATTTGTGCTACTTGTTCTTTTGTTGCGCCACCATTGCCCGTAATGGCTTGTTTGACTTTGGTTGGAGCATATTCTTTCACAGGAATGCCACGTGCAAGTGCAGAGGCCATACAGATGCCTTGTGCACGACCGAGTTTGAGCATACTCTGCACGTTCTTGCCAAAGAAAGGGGCTTCGATGGCCATTTCGTCTGGTTTGAAGTCGTCTATGATTATGTCGAGGCGTGTGTGTATGCGGTGAAGTCGGGCATAGTGGTCGGGCTCTTTGCTCATCTGCACTGTGCCAAGCAAGACTGCTTTGGCCGAGTTACCTTCGACATCTATTATGGCGTATCCCATGACGTTGGTACCCGGGTCGATGCCTATTATTCTTTTCTTTGTCATGGCGTCTCGAGTGGTAAGCCACGCATGAGGGTGCTAAAAGACAGACAACGTTCGCCTTGCAGTGCAAGGAGCTTTTGGCATTGGCGCATAGACTCTGTGCGTACTGCACCAAGCTCTTGGAGCGTCGTGCAACGCCACATGGCAGAATATGAGCGAGACCCAGCTGTTGCTGTGCCGTCTATGGCATATAGCTCTACGCTTGCGCTTGGAGCTACGTTTTTTATTGCCACGACGTAGTTCTGGTGCATCCACTGTATCCACCATTGCTGTGCGCTATCGTTGATGGTAAAAGTGGTGTTGAATATAAAGTTTGCCATGTAGTTATTATGATGATAAAAATTGAGCGGACGGACACATGTTTACATTGGTCTCCGTCCGCTCAAATGTGCATTTCCAGCAGTATGAATATTAGTCGATATACTCGAAGCCTGTGTATGGCACGAGTGCTGCAGGTATCTTTATGCCGTTAGGAGTCTGATTGTTTTCGAGCAATGCAGCCACGATGCGAGGCAATGCAAGTGCGCTACCATTAAGCGTGTGGCATAGTTGTGTCTTCTTATCGCCAGCTTCTTTGAAGCGTAGCTTGAGTCGATTGGCCTGATAAGATTCAAAGTTCGATACGGAACTTACTTCGAGCCAACGGCGTTGTGCTGCAGAGAAGACTTCGAAGTCGTAGGTCAGTGCAGAAGTAAAGCTCATGTCGCCACCACACAAGCGGACAATACGGAAGGGTAGTTCGAGTTTTTCGACAAGGCTACGCACATGGGCTACCATTTCGTCGAGAGCTTCGTATGAGTTGTCGGGGTGAGATAGGCGTACAATCTCCACTTTGTCGAATTGGTGGAGTCGGTTAAGTCCGCGCACATCTGCACCCCACGAGCCCGCCTCACGACGGAAACATTGAGAGTAGGCACAATTCTTTACGGGGAAATCAGACGACTTCAAGATTACGTCGCGGTAGATGTTCGTAACGGGCACTTCGGCTGTCGGAATGAGGTATAGTCCGTCAGCTGTCACGCAATACATCTGTCCTTCCTTGTCGGGCAACTGACCCGTGCCGAAGCCAGAGTCTTGATTAACTACGAGAGGTGGTTGTACTTCTTTGTAGCCTGCTGCAATGGCGTTGTCGAGGAAGAAAGAAATTAGTGCGCGCTGAAGTTTGGCGCCTTTGCCTTTGTAGAATGGGAAGCCAGCACCTGTTACTTTTATGCCGAGGTCGAAGTCTATGATGTCATATTTCTTTATGAGCTCCCAGTGAGGTAATGAGCCTTCGGGCATAACGGGTTCTTCTTTTACAGAGCAGTAGACAATTTCGTTGTCGGCTGCTGTTTTGCCTTCGGGCACGAGCTTGCATGGCAAGTTGGGCAAAAGAACTTGCTTGGCAAGCAGTGCATCGGCGGTTTCTTTTTGTGCTTGTTCGAGTTGACGTATTTTTTCTTTTAGCTCAGCTGTTTGTGCTTTGGCAGCTTCGGCTTCTTCTTTTTTGCCTTCTTTCATCAGAGAGCCGACCGACTTGGAGATGGCATTCATCTGCTGCTGAATTTTCTCGGCTTCGGTCTGTTGCTCTTTGCGCTTATTGTCCAGAGCTATTATTTCGTCTACTATTGCTGTGGCGTCGAAATTTTTTACTTTCAGGCGCTCTATGACAAAGTCTCTTTGTTCTTGTATTAGTTTGAGTGTCAGCATTTGTGTGTTGTCTGCTAAGTGATTTTTGTGCCCTATGGTTTTAAAAAAGATACTCCCGCACATCTTACGAGCCAATTGTGGCCGCATGGGTGCGGGAGTTTTTCTCCTTTTGTGGGTAAGTTCTTGCTTGTCTTACCTCTTTTAGGGGTGTCTTTTTTTGTCGGTCTCCCTACTCTGCGACAGCCTCGACTACGGAGACGTAGGAGCGGTCGTTTTTCTTCTTGGTGAAGACGACTGTGCCGTCGACAAGTGCAAAGAGAGTGTGGTCGCGTCCGATGCCAACGTTAGCACCCGGATGGTAGGCCGTACCCCTTTGACGAAGGATGATGTTGCCTGCTTTGGCTGCCTGACCTCCGAAGAGTTTCAGACCGAGGCGTTTGCTTTCTGAATCGCGGCCGTTCTTCGAACTGCCGACACCTTTCTTGTGTGCCATTTTCTTCTGTTGAGATTTAGGGGGTTAAACCTTAGGCTGTGATGCTCTCTATTTGAATTTGGGTGAACTGTTGACGATGACCGTTCTTCTTTTGATAGCCTTTGCGCTTACGCTTCTTGAAGACGATAACCTTGTCGCCCTTTACGAGTGGATTGATTACCTTGGCTGAGACCTTGGCACCGCTAATTTTGGGTGCGCCAACAGTAATTGAACCGTCGTTGTCGATGAGCAGTACGTTGTCGAACTCCACTTTGTCGCCCTCATTCTTTTCGGGCAAGTGGTGTACGAACAACTTGTTGTCCTTCTGGACCTTGAATTGCTGACCAGCAATTTCTACAATTGCGTACATTGTAACTTTGTTAGTTATTTTGTGCTTACCCGTGGGCGAAGTGCTGACACGTTGACGCACTTACTTATGAAGTGCCTCGCGGGCATAAATCGGGTGCAAAAATAATGATATTAAATTAATTGAGCAATTAAGAGTATTATTGTTATTTACTTTTGCCGTGATTATTGTGGGATTTTATAGGTGTGTTTAATCTTGTTTTGTAATTAGTGATAGGCAGAGTGAATATTTGTCTTTTAGTTTTTCTACCCGACCGCACAAGATTGTGTCGGAGTGTAGAATGTTGGTGGCAAGGTTTGTTAAGTACATGTGGTCGTAGTTGTTATCGCTTGCCACAAAGAGTGTTTCGCCAAAGATGTGATGTCGTATACAGACTTCGCCTATCATGATGTTGGGCAGAGTGTAGACGAAGCGAGCCGGATTTTCTTCGCCTTTCTCTTGCATGCTGCAATATATCAGATCGGTGTCGAGCGAAGATGACGTGTTGGTAAATAGTATTCCCATATTCGCACGCTTCTCATCTGCTAAGTCGGCAAGTATTATTTCGCTACCAACGTATGCCAGACGGCTTATGTCGTCCATCTTGAAAAACTTCATATTGGGTTGGCAGTGTGTGTGATAGGCGTTGCGAATGAAGGTGTCGAAGTCGGGTGTTGAGGACAGAATTGTTTGTCCGTCAGCTATTATTTGTCCATTCTCTATGCTTAGGGTGTGGAGCGTATGATATGTTGTGTGTGAGTGTGTTGCGACTCTTTTGGCAGTGTCGGTCGTAAGTACAAGAGCAACATTACACCCCCCGAAGCCCGATGCCGTTTTTAGGCAACACGTGCCACTGATGGGGCGGTTACGAACCGACATGTTGACAGGGTATGGCGTGCCACACTCGCTGAAACCGAGTGTCCCAAGCAGTGTTTGGTCTTGTAGTTCGCAAAGGCAAATGATTAGTTCTATCAATCCTGATGCACCGAGTGTATGTCCAAAATATGGTTTTAGACTGTTGAGAGGTGTGTTTGTTAGCCCAGCTGCATTGAGGGCTTTACTTTCCATCTCGTCATTATAGATAGTCGCTGTGCCGTGAGTATTGACAAAGGCTACGTCGTTGGTTGTTATTTTGCTTTCGGCTATGGCTGTGTTTATGGCCTCTGATAGTGGCAGACCTGTACGCGAAGGACCAGATATGTGGTTGGCATCGTCCGACATTGCTCCACCAGATATGCAAGCACCAACAGAGAGTGTGTAATCGGTAGTAAGGAGCATGGCACCAGCGGCTTCGCCAAGCGAAAGCCCATCGCGTCGTTTGTCGTAGGGCAAGCATGGTTTGCTACTTACTGAGCGAAAAGATATGAATCCGCTTGTTATGAAATCGGTCATCTCGTCGAGGGCTACTATGAGCGCATGTCGACATTTGCCTGCTCGGATAAGGCGTGAGCCGACAAGTGGACCAACCACACCACTTATGCAGGCATTGCTAACCACTATTGGGCGGTAGGCAGTCGTGCCGAGCAGACTTGATATTTTCTGGGCAGAATTGTAGAGTAGTAGTTCGGAGTTTGGTGTAATAGTCGATGTGCTTTTGGCAAGACCAATGTTGCCTTTTGTCGTGCAGACGATGAGTTGAATGTCGATTGGGTTTAGCGTTGGTACGCTTTTAAGGGCTCGCTTTGCAGTTTGCAGAGCTATGTTCTCTATGCGACTAAGTGTCGAAAATGGTTCAGTATCATCGACTATGCGTTGGCTGTAGAAATTGTTTGTGCCGTAGGTGTCGGGGCTTAGTGCAGAGACACCTGTTTTCATTTTTTGGTAGGTGTCGATTACCGATGTGCCATAGGCTGTGTGGATTGCCGTGGCGGCTACGTAGACTTGTGTGTCAGTTATCGTTAGAGCCATCGTTCTTTCCAACTGACAAAAAAGTCGGGTTCGGCATACTGCATTTCACCTTGTGCTGTGGTGAAGACTTGCGTTGTTTGTGCAACGGCCATCACAGCCATGTCCGAAGCACGATAGACTACGTATTCAAGGACCAACTTGGCTCCTGGTGTAGGGACGTAGCGAGTCTCTATTATGGCGCGGTCGCCACAACGCAGTGAATCTTTGTAGTCTATTGTGAGGTTGACGACTGGAGCTACATAGCCAGTGCGGAAATAGTCGTCGTAGCCTATGCCAGCATATCGGATGCCAAAATGTTCTCGTCCGTCTTCGAGGAATGCTACGTAGCTACCATGCCACGCTACGTGCATCATGTCTACTTCGGAAAAACGGACTGTTATTTCTATGCGGTCGGTAAGTGGTGAGTCGTGTAGCTTGAGGTGGCGTGCCATAAGGCTTTGTTATTTATTACTCTTCGGGTGTAGCGAGTTTCATTTTGGTCTGAGCTATTTGCTCTTCGCCTACGCACACTGTGGCACTAATGAGGGTTACGTCGCCTACTTTTGCACCTATGCTTATGTGTGTCGTCATTCGTTCGCCTACGTGTGGCAATCGGTTAATCGTCAGCTTATTGACCGAACCTATAAGACCTATGGGGACTTTTTTGCCCTGACTGACGAAGTCGTATCCTATGTGCAGGGCACCGCTCTGTGCGATGTGTTCAATTATGGCACCATCGGCAAGTAGTCCGTTTTCGACAAGAAAGTTGTCATCTGTTATGCTAAGTGCCGTCGTACTCTCTTGGCTTGTCCACGACAGTAGTGTGTCGACCATTACTATTGGGTCTCTTTGTGGAATGTAGGCACAGATTTGGTCTTTGCCACTAAGAACGGGTGTTGGCATGCTGATTGTCTGAGTTGGGGAACATTATTTTTGCTCAGTAGTCTCTGTCAAAGCAAAAATGGATTGGCAGAGACTATCGAGCGTAGTGTTTTTGTCGATATTTTTTTTGCTTAGCTTGACACCAAAATTTTCTTGAACAAGAACGACTAAGTCGACTACATCGAGGCTGTCTATTTCGAGCACGTCGGCGAGGATTGACGATTCGTCAAGACGGTTTTCGTCGGTTTCAAATTCTTCGGCAAGTGCTTTTCGCAGTCTGTCGTAGATGTCTTTTTTGTCCATTTCTAATTTTGTGGTGAAGTGTCCTAAGAAGTTTCTCTTTTAGGTGTAGAGTCCGCCGTTAATGGAGACAACTTCGCCCGTTATGTAGGCCGACTTTTTAGAGGCTAAGAATGCTACGAGGTCGGCAACTTCTTCGGGGTCGCCGAAGCGCCCAGCAGGAATTGTTTTTTTGAGCTCTGCTTCGTCGAGGTCTTTTGTCATGTCGGAGTGTATGAAGCCTGGTGCTACTGCATTGACAGTGACGCCCTTGCGAGCAACTTCTTGTGCAAGTGCTTTGGTGGCGGCAATTAGTCCTCCTTTTGAAGCAGAGTAGTTGGTCTGACCGGGCAGACCTTTGAGTCCGCTAAGCGACACCATGTTGACAATGCGTCCCCACTTCTTGATGAGCATTGACTTGAGGAGTGGTTGGGTGACGTTGTAGAAGCCGTTGAGCGTTATGTTGAGCACACTGCTCCAGTCGGCAGCTTCCATAAAGACCATCAGGTTGTCTTTGCGTATGCCTGCGTTGTTGACTATGCAAGCTATGTATTCTTTGGGGTGAGCAGCCATCCAGCCTTCGAGGGCTTGGCGCGATTGTTCTGCGTCGGCCACGTCGAATGGAAGCAGTTCGCCGTCGGAACCGGCTTCGCGTACGAGTCGGAGTGTTTCTTCGGCTTCGGCTTGTCCTTTGCGATAGTTTATTATTACGGTGTAGCCGTCGCGAGCGAGGGCTACGCATACGGCGCGTCCTAATCCGCGGCTACCACCTGTGACGAGTGCATACATAATATTCTTTTTCCTTTTGGCTTAATTGTGAATAAATAAGGCAAACGCAAAGTTAGTTTAAATATTTTGTTATTGCCACCTATTTGGTTGGCTCAGTGCCTTTGAACTGCGTGTGGTAGAGTTCAGAATATACGCCACCAGCATCTACGAGTGTGGCGTGGGTGCCACTCTCGACAATGCGTCCGTCTTTGACAACTATTATGTTGTCGGCCGATAGAATTGTCGATAGTCGGTGTGCAATGAGTATGCTTGTATGACTTTCAATGAGTGGTTCAATTGCTTGTTGTATTTTGGCTTCGGAGATGGAGTCGAGTGCAGATGTTGCTTCGTCGAAAATTAGTATGGTGGGGTCTTTGAGTATGATACGCGCTATTGAGATGCGTTGTTTTTCACCGCCCGAGAGTTTTAATCCTCTGTTCCCTACGATTGTGTCGAGTCCGTTGGGTTGCGAACTGATTAGGTCTGCAATGTTGGCTTGTCGGCAAGCTTCGAGCAGTTCGTCTTCGGTGGCATCGGGTTTGGCGTAGAGGAGGTTGTCGCGTATGGTGCCGTTGAAAAGATAGGTCTCCTGACTTACTATTCCAACATGTTTCCGAAGTTGGCTAAGGCTGAGGCGACGGAGGTCGGTGCCGTCGAGTGTTATGCTACCAGCTGTCGGGTCGTAGAGTCGGGCAATAAGATTGATTATGGTGCTCTTACCCGAGCCCGACGGACCTACAATGGCAACACTCCTACCTCGTAAGATGTCGAAAGATATGTCGTGGAGTATCTGTCGGCTACCATCGTACGTAAAGTCGACACCTTTGAAACTGATGTTGCCACTGACAGAGGGTAAGACGACGGGATGCTCGTCTTCGGTTATGTCGACAGGCATGTCGTAATAGTCGAATATGCGACTAAAAAGAGCCATCGAGCGTATCCAGTCCACTTGTATGTTGAGCAGTCGGTCGACTGGTCCGTACATGCGTCCTAGTAGGGCCACGAAGACGGTTATGTCGCCTACGCTGAGGCTTTCGGTGCCACTGATGATGAGGTATCCGCCCACAAGGTATAGCAGCATAGGTCCTATGCTTGAAAATGTTGAAAGAGCAACTCGTAGCCAACGTCCGGCCATGCTCTCGCGTATGTTTAGGCGTATTTGTTTTTGGTTGGCAGCTACGTATTTGTCATATTCATATTTTTCGCGTCCGAAGAGTTTGACGAGTAGTTGTCCGCTCACCGACAGAGTTTCATTAAGTATTCCGTTGATGGTGTCGGCAGCGGCTTGCGCTTCGCGTGTGAGCGTCCAACGCATTTTACCTGCTTTGCGAGTTGGTATGATAAAAAAAGGTATGACAAGCATGCCCACAATGGCAAGTCGGTAGTCCATGCGCAACATGGCCACCACTGCCACAACAAGTGTTATACTATTAGAGAGTATGCTACTGAGCGTGTCTGTAATGACGCGTTGGACACCTTGTATGTCCGATGTCATTCGGGTGATGAGGTCGCCCTGACTGTTTGTCGTAAAAAAACTTTGTGATTGGTTCTGAAGAGTCTGATACATTTTGCAACGCATATCGAAAGTTATGTGTTGCGCTATCCATGTGTTAAGATAGCTTTCGCTCACGCCAATCAGGTTGGCTCCCAATGTAACAAGTAGCGATAGTCCTACGAGTTCGAGTAGCAATGTAAAGTCGCGACCAATAAGCCCGCGGTCGATTATTTGACCAGTAAGCACCGATGGTGCAAGGCTTAGTATTGCCGAGAGCGATATGGCCATTAGGACGAGTAGCATCTGTTTCCAATATGGCACAAGGTAAGACATTACTCTTTTGAGTAGTGCCCAAGTTACTTTAGGTTTGTTCTTTAGTTCTTCGTCGGTCAGAAACTTGCCTCTGCCACCACCAGATGGTCCCATGATATTTGCCATTATTAGTTTACTTTTATGGCTTCAAAATTAGTGTGATATAACAAAAAAAGAATAGTCATGCGCAAACATGACTATTCACCGCTATGAGAAAAATCACAATCAAAAACTTATTATGCCGTTGCATAAACACTTCTTGTTATCACAACAAGAAATTTACTCAATGAAAAACTCCATTTTTGTTTATTCAAAGTTACTTAAAATCAAATGTTTTTACTTTTTTTTTTGTTAAAAGATTGTAAAAAAAAGGCATATAAGCACCTTTTTGCTTATATGCCCTACATTTTCTTGATATTTGGTCGGGATTAGGCGACTCGAACGCCCGACCCCTACGTCCCGAACGTAGTGCGCTACCAACTGCGCTAAATCCCGAATGCTTTCAAGGGAGGTCTGAAAGATTTCGTGTGCAAAGGTATGCGTTTTTTTGAAATATAGAGCAGAGGGCGTTTAAAAATGCTACCTGTATAGCCTCCACTGCAGTTGTACTTTGAGGGTTATGCGTTTGTTGCCTCGTGTCATGTCGTCTCCTGTGCCAATATTGTCGCAGTCGAAGTAGCGGACGGCGTGAGCGTGTAGCCATAAGTTGAGACGCTGGTTAAAAGTGTCGTCGAGGAATGCTATTTTAGTCATGATGGTGGTCGAAATGCCGTGTCCGTAGCACACAGGAAAGTTCATGTCGTAGAGGACATTTGGACGGCGCGTATAGACGCGAGTAGCGTAGTTGTCTGCTTTGAAGTAGTTGCCCACAGCGTCTATCGTTAGGTGTCTACGTGCGAGTAGAATTTTAATGCTTTGCGAGGCTACGCCACCATAGCTGACGTTTCCTTCGTAGTCGTTGTTGGCGCATGTTTCTGCAAGTGTTGTAAGTGTCAGACGTTCTGTGGGGAGAAAAGTATGTTTGAGTCTGACGTGTGTGTTCGACTCGTAAAACTGTGTGCCACTTGGCCACGTCTCTTTTTCGCAAACGGCTTTGTGCAGGTGGCGAACTCTCAGCGCAAGGTGGTTACGACGCGAAAATTTGTATGTTGTCAGCAGATAGGCAAGCAGCCCTGCCGATTGTGGATATGCGCCTATGCCCATGTTGCGTAGGCGGTAGGCATCGGCAGTAATGTGCAGGTCGAGTTTTGGGGCTGGCGACATCTGAAAGCCTATGCGCAGACCCGTCTCACCTCCGCATGCCGACGTGCGCGAATATGGTTTCTGACTTATGGGATAATATTCTTGCCCGAAATGTCGAGCGGCAATGCTCAGGTTCTTTTCGCGTCGAAGTGCAATGTCGGCCCCAGCTGTGAAGGCAGTTGCTTCGCTTCTTTGTGTGGCCACTTCGGCATAGACCAATGTCCGTTTGCATATTAGTCGATAGTCGGCATGAAGGGTCACGACGTTGTGTCCTTCGGGATAATGCTCTCTGTAGGCTCGGTTGCCTTGAAAAAGTGCTTTTTCTGAGTGCCACACATTTCCTCCTATGCCCAGTGTGAAATTGTCGGCAAAATATTTTGTGTATGCACCGCCTTGCGCCAAGCTGTTGGAATGTCTTTTCTTGCGTTCACTTTCGGTGCGGTGCAGACCACTGGTATTGATGGTCATTATATATGTCGAACTATCTTCGGCGCATAGGTGGAGCGTGGCATCGGCATCAGCAAGAGAAGCAAAGGTCGTTATCCATATTCGCCCTATGCGTAGGTCAGTTGCCACGCCACGCATATATTTACCTTCGCTTGCCGAGAGAGTTTTGCTCACTCCCCTACCCCTTTTGTCGACCGATATGTCGGTCATAAAGTTGTCCATACCGAAGCCTGTCCAGATGCCCATTCCTTGACCGAGCCGTATGTTATAGTTGCCCACGACAAGTCGGCGAAGTGCTTTACCACGCGTCTGGAAAAGAGCATAACCACCAGTATAGTCGGTAAGTGATGTCCCGTGTCTGTTTAGTGCGGGTTCGCCAATGTCGTTCTCGGCAATCAGACCTGCAGCCCATGTGTTTGAGCCTTCGGCCTCGGCTCTAAGGTAAAAACCGAGTGGTCGACCTAAAAACTTACCCTCGAACCCTTGCGACTTAGGGCGATTGATCGACGTGCGAATGATGGCGTTTAATTTGTTAAACCTATGCCGTAGCGTCAAGCTGTCGACATCGTCAACAGACGTAAAATATCCCAGTCGGTCTATTTCGCGTTCGCTGAGTGCACCGCAAAGTATTAGCTCGTCAAATGTTTCAATCTTGCCGACATTGCGTCTGTATCTGACAATCGCTTGCGCTTGTCTTTGACTTATGAACGGCAATCGTAGCAAGTCGTCTTCGTCTGCAGTATTGATGTTTATTGGGTTTTCAGACAGTAGCAGCAGGTCTGCAAGGCTCTCCTGAGCTTCATCGGTAAGTGCGTCTTCTTCTTGCAGTTCGGCAGCATACTCTTCTACAATGTCTTGTGCCGATTGGGCTTGCGTGCCTATTGTGCACAACGATACGATCAGTACGCACACCCATTTCATTACACATAAACCTATTTGCCCATCATGCTTAGTGCCGACCGATATATGCTCTCTTCGTCCATGCCACAATCGGCATATAGTTCGTCAATCGTTCCTTGTGCAACAAATTCATCGGGCAGACCTATGCTCGTAAAGTTTACTTTATAACCCTTTTCGTTGGCATATTCCAACACGGCCGAGCCAATACCTCCTATTTTCGTGCCGTCTTCTATGCTCATTACGTTGTGGTGAGTCGGCAATATCTCGTCAAGCAAGTGTGTGTCAATAGGCTTTGCAAAGCGCATATCAATGTGAGTGGCACTTATGCCAACCTCTTGTAGTCGGTCTGCCACATGAGCCACGCTTGTGCCGATGGGTCCAAAACTTAGGAGAGCTATGCCACCATCGCCTCGTCGCAGTAGCCGTGCTGTGCCACGCTCTATTTTTTTCATCGGTTTCTGCCAGTCGATTACTGAGCCACGCCCTCGCGGATAGCGAATGACAATAGTCTCATTTTCAGGCATTTGTGCTGTATACATCATGTGGCGCATCTCTACTTCGTCCATTGGCGACATTATGGTCAAGTTTGGCACTGGTCGCAACATCGAGATGTCGAACGCACCATGGTGTGTTGCACCATCGGGACCTACCAACCCTGCTCGGTCGAAGCAAAAAACTACATGAAGTTTTTGCAGTGCAACGTCGTGTATTAGTTGGTCAAATGCGCGCTGTGCAAATGTGCTATATATGTTGCAAAACGGGACGTAGCCACTTATTGCCATCCCAGCAGCAAAGGTTACAGCATGTTGCTCGGCAATGCCCACATCAAAACATCTGTCGGGCATCTCCTTCATCATGGTTATCAGTCCGCAACCCGAAGGCATAGCTGGCGTTATGCCGACAATCTTTTCGTTCGAGCGCGCTAGTTCGACTATTGTTTGCCCAAAGACGTCTTGAAAGCGAGGTGGCTGAGGTGTGCTTGGTCCGTTGTCGGTTGGTTCTCCTGTCTCTGGGTCGAATCGACTGCCTACGGCATGCCATTTAGTCGGGTTCTCTTCGGCTGCACGAAAACCTTTGCCTTTGGTTGTAATGACGTGCAATAGTTTCGGTCCGTCTATTTTTTTTAGGTCGCTGAGTATGCTCACGAGGTAGCGAACATCGTGCCCATCGGCAGGTCCGAAGTAGCGTATGTTTAGCCCCTCGAACATGTTCGAGCTATGACTAATAAGGTTTTTTAGGCTACTGGTCAGTCGTGTCCAAAGACTTCGTTTGCTGTTGCCAAGGTGGTGGCGCAGTTTATTATAGGTCTTCGAGGTTGTAATGTCCAGTAGATATTGGCTTAGGCTACCCGTCACTTGGTCTATGGCCATGTTGTTGTCGTTGAGTATAACCAACATGTCCGCACCACCCGTGGCCATGTTGTTGAGTGCCTCAAAGGCTTCGCCACCCGTCATGGCTCCGTCGCCTATGACTGCCACCACGTGTTTGTTCTTCTCGCCAGCCAACCTATATGCCGTCGCCATACCCAAAGCCGCCGAAATGGATGTCGAGGAGTGCCCTGTGCCAAATGCATCATATTCACTCTCGAAGATGTTCGGAAATCCACTTAGCCCACCTTTCTTGCGATTGGTGTAGAATTGGTCGCGCCGACCAGTGAGTATCTTGTGTCCGTAGGCCTGATGACCCACGTCCCATATCAACTTGTCGTCAGGGGTGTCGTAGACGTAGTGCAGTGCCACTGTCAGTTCGACTACTCCAAGACTGGCAGCAAAGTGCCCAGGTCCATGCGATAACTGATTGATAATAAATGCACGAAGTTCAGCACACAACGCTGGCAACTCGTCTACGGAAAGTTTTTTAAGGTCCTTCGGCGAGTCTATTTGGCTCAACAGACTCTGGTTCATTGGGCTACTTTGCTCAACAGATAATCTATCTTTGGAGACAATATTATTTCTGTGCGTCTATTGCGTCGTCGACCATCGTCTGTGTCGTTCGAAGCTATTGGCATCGTGTCGGCTCGTCCGACAGCTTGCAGGCGTGTGGCAGGCAGTCCGCCACTGACAAGAATGCGCACAACCGATGTGGCACGCTTTACCGATAGGTCCCAGTTGTCGGCTATAATGTCGCCACGCAACGGCACGTTGTCGGTGTGTCCTTCTACGTTTATTTCTATTTGTTCGTCGGTTGTCGTGAGCACTTGTGCTATTTTCGATATAGCATTCCTACCCTTTTCGTTGACGTCATATTTGCCCGAGGCAAATAGCAATTTTTCTTCGAGCGACACGTATACCTTACCATCCCTATGTACAACCGTCAGCTCATCGGGGTTAAATCCGCGTAGTGCACCAGCTATCGAATTGCGTAGCTGCACCATAGCAGAGTCTTTTTGGCGAAGTGCAGCCTCCATCTCTCGTAGTCGGGCTGCTTGCATTTCAATGTCACGACGTGCTGTGGCAATCTCAATTTGTTGGTCGGCAATCTGTTTGTTCTTTTTCTCCAAGTTGTCCGAGCTCTGACGCAATTGCTCTTGACTCTGTTGTAAAGCGTCGTTGGCTTCTTGTAGTCGCTTGCGCTGAGCTTCTACTGCTTTTTCGCTGTCGAGCAGCTTGTCCTGACTGTCGGTCAACTCGTCTTGCATTTGGCCAAGGTGCTGCATAAGCGACCTATACTCTGGCACGTCGCCCATCTTGGCAGCCAATGTGCGAAGGTCGTTTTCTAAGACGCTCAGTCGGTTGCTCAGTGTCCTATTGCGGACTCCAGCAAGTGTAGTGTCGGCTGTCAGATTGTCGTTGCTTTTTTGCATGGCAACCATGTCTGCCTTCAGCTGCGCAATGTTTTTCTTCAATTGCTCTATTTGCACCTGCTGGCTCTCTATGGTCTTCTGCTTATTGCTACTCGCTTTTTGTTGCTCCTGATATTTACTGGTTGGCACACACGACGCCATGCTCATCAGCACGACCACGCACGCTGCACCTATCGCACTTCGTACCATCTTTTTTTTCATTTTTTCTTGTCGCAAAGTGCCACTACATTCTGTTGGCACAAGCAACAAAGTTAGTTAATATTCACGTAATTAGCCGTCTACACGCAATATCTTACGTCTTGCTAAGCCACCAACATAACAAAAATAGTCCCCCAATTTTTGAGGGACTATTTCATTGCTTTTCGCCGTCGGTGTTATACTATCTTAGCCCTTCGAGCATTCGCTTCATCACAACCTGTGCCGACACCACACGATTGGCAGCTTCAGGAATTACTATGCTGTTAGGTCCATCTATGACTTCGTCGCTCACTATCATGCCACGTCGAACCGGCAGGCAGTGCATAAACTTGGCGTTGTTGGTCCAGCTCATGTGCTCTTGGTCCACCGTCCACGACCTGTCTTTTGAAAGAATCTTGCCATACTCTGTATATGACGACCAGTTCTTTGCATATATAAAGTCTGCACCTTCAAATGCTTTCTTTTGGTCGCGCTCGAGTCGGGCGCCTGCCATTATGTCGGGCGCCAAG